>Ga0116121_1000007_pt1 | contig 102992 bp, 81 predicted proteins | sample June2015DPH_13_1_FD_89725 | JGI IMG/M metagenome (GOLD analysis project Ga0116121, IMG submission 89725) | Peatland microbial communities from SPRUCE experiment site at the Marcell Experimental Forest, Minnesota, USA - June2015DPH_13_10 | ecosystem: Environmental > Terrestrial > Soil > Wetlands...
CATGGATTATGAACAGCAACTGCGCAACAACCCAATCTCCGTAATCAACTCGGCGTTGGCGACGACGCCGTCGAACTTAGATAATTTCCTGAGCACCAATTTTGGAATTCCGTCCGGTACTAACCTGCCTCCGCCAAACGGGCCCTTGCCGGTTCCGGGAAGCGATACCAACACTGAGATTTTGATTGACCCGACCAATCCGGTGTACCTGCAGCAAGTGTCGAACAGCCTGAACGCGCTGCACTCCAACCTAGGCACTAAAGCAAGAAAGCGCAATGATTGGGTGATTACGCCGCGGCTGGATTATTCGCCCAGTTCTCGCGATGGGCTGTTCCTCAGCTTCAATCTAAACCGGTTCGACTCGCCGGGAGGCGTCATCACCGACCCGACGGTTGGAAATTATGGGATGCAGACACTGGCTAACGCCTACGTGCATACCGTTCAAGCCAGCCTGGGATGGACGCACACGTTTTCATCCACCCTGCTGAATGAATTCCACGCCAGCACTTCGCAGGACAATCAGATCTCTACCCCGACCGGCTTCGCTCCAAATACTCCCACGTTAATCCTGGATAGTCCGGCCCCTTTCGTTCTGGGGAATGCTCCGTTTTCCGTGGGAAGGGTTTTTGAAAGGCAATACTCGTGGGCCGACCGGGTGGATTACGTGGTTGGCAAGCACACGTTGCAATTTGGTTTCGATATGAACCGTGCCTGGGATTCGGACAACAACGATGGCGGTGCGGACCCGAATGAGGCCGTTGAGTTCGGATCGTTCCTGGGCAGCTACGAATTTTCAAATCTGCAGGATTTTGCGCTTGGGGAGTACAACCAGTTCAGCCAGACTTCGGGAAACCCCACTTTTTCTTTTGCTGTTCCTTATTATGGATTCTACGTGCAGGATTCGTTCCGTGCTTTGCCAAACTTGACGCTGGACATGGGGTTGCGCGAGGACTTTCAGGTTTACCCGCAACCCGCGGAGAATCCGAAATTTCCTCTCACCCGACAATATCCCAACCAGTTTCGACGGCTGGCGCCACGCCTCGGATTTGCATGGCAGCCCATATCGAAGACGGTGGTGCGTGGAGGATTCGGGGATTTCTACACCAACATGAACGGTCTCAATTACCGTAACGCGGTGGTCTCGAACGGACTGGCGTCGCAGCAGTCTTCAGTGAATGCGAGTTATACATCAGGTCTGCCTGACCAGCAGCTGCCAACGTTTCCAAGTATTCTTGCGGGTAACTCTCCCCTGTTCCAGGCGTCTCCTGACATTTCTTTGGTTTCCCCGCAGTTCCGGGCGCCCTACATTTTGCAGGCGAGTTTGCAGATTGAGCGCGAGATTCTGCGGGACACGACACTGACTATCGGCACCATGTGGAATCACGGGGTGCATCTGCTCTCTGGCAGCGCCTATGACGTGAATCTACATCGTCTGCAAGGCGCGACGACGTATATCGTCTGTCCTCCCATCACCACCACAGTGCCTTGCACTGGGCCGACGATCACGTTGCCGAACATGGACAACGGCTTGCTGGCCGAAGGCCGCATCGATGCCAACCTGGGCGAGATCAACGAACTGATCAGCCCTGGGCAGAATCACTACAACTCCTTGTTCGTGCAGTTGCAGCGACGCATGTCACAAGGTCTTGCTTTGCAATTTTCTTACACGTTCGCCAAGAGCATGATGCTGGATGGGATGGACTTCAATAATCAGTTCGACTTCGGCAACACGCATGCTCCATCGCTGTTAGACCAGCGGCATCGAATTAGTCTTGCCGCCGTATATCGGCCGGAACTTGAAAAGCTTACTGGGTCGGACATAGGGCACGTTCTGCTCTCGGGTTGGACGTTGAGCAGTGTCATGGAGTTCTCTTCGGGCCGTCCTTATGCTGGTCTGTTGGGCCCGGCGTGCACCAGTTCGTCGCTGTCATTCAGTAATTGTGACGGCGCCGACGAGAACCTCAACGATACCGCCTTTAATCAAGACACGGCAAACACCGCGGCCGGCATCAATGGCGCTGGTCCCACACCCGGGGTCGGCTTGAATTCCTTCTACGGCCCGTGGCTGGAGAGAATTGATATTGGATTGGCCCGCAGCTTTAAGATCAAAGAAGGCAAGGAATTGCAATTTCAGGCTCAGGCATTCAACCTGTTCAACCATGCCAATTACTATGTGCAGAACGGCGATGGCATCAACCAGCTGCAGTACAATCCCATCGGCAACAACTGTGGTGACGGCCTATCTCTGAATCAGACGTGCTATCTAGTCCCCAATTCCGGACCGGGTAACTTTGGAGCACTGCAGGAAATCAGCCCCAACGGACTCCCGCGCGTGTTGCAGTTCTCCGCGCGGTTCACCTTCTAAAACCCCACACCGAGGCGGGATTCGGTGTAGAATGACATCCATTTTCTAGACCCCACCAAATTAGGATTCAAGCTTTTCTGAATCACGCGAGGCCAAGAAAACCAAATCTTGCGGAGGGAAACATGCGACGAAAGACGAGCTCCTGCTTTTGCGCTGTGCCGGCTGTGATCCTATGCCTGATGATACCCGCACTGGCGGGTGGTCAGACACGGAACGCAGCGTCGGTTGGGGGCAACCTTCTACCCAACGGTTTCTACATTACTCCTACCGCCGCGCCCGGCTCAATTTTCCAAAACCTGCCCACTGGCCTGCGCCCTGACGGCTCCGCCAATGCAAATGGCGCAGTGAACACTGCGCTCAGTCCGGACGGCACCGCTTTGCTGATTCTTACTACCGGTTACAACACGGGCTTCTACACTCAGGGTCCGGACGGTACCGCAATCGTCTGGCCTGCGCTCGACCCTCTCACAGGAATTCCGTCATCCACCACGACTCCGAATGCGGAGTGGGTATTCGTTTTCGATGTCCGTGGCGCGCGACCTAAGCAGAAACAACTGATCAACATCCCCAACACTTATCACGGTTTATTGTGGGATCCGTCGGGCACGCGCTTCTACGTTGCCGGAGGCATCGACGACCGCGTGGAGATATTTAAGTCGACGACCACGGGAGCCAGCGCCGACGGTACCTACGTGCCTGATGCTCCGTTTGTGCTCCTGGGGCATAACATGCCCGCCGATGTTCCTATACAGCAGTATCCAACGGGTGGATTGTTCAGCACGACGCCGATCAACAGCAACCCGATTGCGCAATACATGTACATGCCGTTCAGTGCGCTGGCAGCTGGATTGGCAATCAGTCCGGACGGCTCGACACTGTACGTGGCTAACTATCAGAATGATTCGCTGTCCATCATCAACACGTCCACGCGCACCGTATCCAAAGAAGTAGTCTTCTTCGCCCCGGGACAGAAGACGGCAATCGGAGAAATGCCTTACTGGCCGGTAGTGATATCGGATTCTAAGGGCGCTCCGGTTAAGACCTATTTGAGCAGCCAGCGCGATGGCCAAGTGCTGTCGGTGAGCCCTTCGGGATCGTTCAAGGTGATCAAGGTTGGAGGCGAACCGAATCGCATGGTCCTATCCGCGGATCAGCTTCGCCTCTACGTGGCCAACGGCGATCTGGATGAGATTGAGGTAATCAATACCACGAAAGATGCGCTCAACAGCCGAATCTCAGTCGCTCGGCCGGGATACCACTACAAGGGGTCCAGCCCCAACTCCTTGGCGTTGAGCCCGGACGGGCGCCGCCTTTACGCCACTCTCGGTGGAGAGAACGCCGTAGCTGTGATCGACGTTGCTTCGCAGCAACTGCTCGGTCGTATCCCAACCGGCTGGTATCCGAGCTCGGTAACGGTCAGCGCGGATGGAAAAAAATTGTTCGTGGTGAACATGAAATCGGATCCCGGTCCGAACCTGGAATACCGGTCGGACTGCCCCGGGGAAGGCATCCCACCGGACTATTCGAGCCTTCTTTGTCCACCACCGAACCCAACGTCCCGCAACGAGTACATCCTGGCTTTGCTCAAGGCGGGGTTTCTGACGATACCGGTCCCGGACACCGACACGCTCGGCTATCTGTCGGCTCTCGTCGATGCTAACGACGGCTTCTTCAAACGGAGCCGTGATCCTATGATGGCGTTTCTGCATGATCACATCAAACACGTGATCTTCATCCAGAAGGAAAACCGTACCTACGATCAGATCCTCGGCGATCTGAAGCAGGGCAACGGCGATCCGGCCCGGGTGCAGTTTCCGCGTCCCATCTCACCCAACCATCACCTGCTGGCGACCCGATTCGCTCTGCTCGACAATTTCTACGATGCCGGGGACGTGAGTGGCGACGGTTGGAACTGGGATACGCAAGGCCATGCCAACGATGCCACGGTCAAGAATGTGCTCGTAGGCTATGGCAACGCGAATTACAACATCCCGTTCGACTGGAATGGCAATCCGCGCAACATCGGGATTGCACTGCCCGACACAACCAACGGAACGCCCAGTCCGAGCACGGTGCGCATTACCACGCTGTTCGATCCGACCGGTGGCTCATCGATTGAACCCGGCACGAAGGACATCACCGCTTCGCAAGGCGCGGACGACCTGGATCCCGACGCGCTCGGCGGCTACATATGGGACACCGTGATGCGCGCCGGGCTAACGGTTCGCCACTACGGTCTCTACGCCGACGAGAACTATTATGTCGATCCTTCCGCTGGCGCCCCGTTCTACATTCCCATCGTACGCGACGCCTTCGCGCAGAAGGTGGTGCAGGCGGTGCCGGTGCGTCACTCCCTGCTCGACAAAACCGATGTCTACTATCGTGGCTGGGACCTGAACACTCCTGATCAGTACCGCTTCGAAGAGTGGAATCGCGAGTTCAATGAGTATGTGAAAAACGGCAATCTGCCCAACTTCGAGATGGTCGACTTCATGGAAGACCATTTCGGTAACTTCTCGTCGAACGCCGCAAATCTGGAAAACCCATTGGCGCAGTTCGCGAGCAACGACTACGCGGTCGGCCGTCTGGTCGAGGCCGTGTCAAACTCGCCGTACTGGAAGGATACAGCGATATTTGTGGTCGAAGATGATGCGCAAAACGGGCCGGATCATGTGGATGCACATCGTTCTACGGTGTTCATCGCCTCACCCTATACAAACACCGGAGCCGTGATCCACACCAATTACAACTCCACCAATGTGGTCCGAACCATCGAGGATATCCTCGGCGTCAATTACCTCGGTCTCAACGATGCGAATGCCGTTCCGATGTCCGATGTGTTCATCAAGGAACCCAACTTGCAACCCTACGTCGCGCCTATCCCGGGTATCTTGTGCCAGCCTCCGGTGGACCCGACACTGGTGCCCGAGTGCAAGAATCCTGGAAAACGCCCAGTAACCGTCGCGATTAAGTCGCTCCACGACGGCACCTGGTGGGCGCAAGCGACCAAGGGTTTTAACTTCAAACACCCTGACATGATCAATTCCAATTTGTTCAACCGGATTCTGTGGAAGGGGATCATGGGAAATGATAAGCCTTACCCTGGCGCCGCTAACCAGCAGGCGAATGGAAAGGAGGAGGAGGACGACCGCGATTGATCCGCGGCATTGTCGCACCCTGGAACCGGCATAGAGACTAAAAGAGGGCCGATGGCGCATGTCACCGGCCCCTGAGGTACGAGGAGCTGGCCTCCTCCGTTATACCGGGAGCCATCCTTCGTGCAGCCACTAAGATGCCATGACAGCGTTTGGAACACGGGAGACTGGAGGGGGGCTAACCGAAAACCGTTACGCTCCCGGATGAATCAATCGTAACAGCCAGAATGCAACTGCCGCCACAAATACCGACGCCGGAATAGTCAAAACCCAGGCCCACACGATCCGCCTGGCCACTCCCCACCGCACTGCAGAGAGAGGCTATGGGGCGCTCCCTCCCCGACGATTGCTCCGGTAAGCGTGTTGCATGGTGCTCACAGGAATCTCCGCCAAAGCGGTCCGTCCTTTCGTATCGTTATTTATTGACTCCTTCGGGCGAATCACCGTTCGTCAGATAGATGATTGAGATAAATACGTCGTCGAAGACTCGGGCATAATAGCTCAACTCACTGAAGTATCAGGAACGGGGTCTGGCACTTGTACAAATTCCGATCGTCTTTAGCGCGTCGTACCTTCATAGGTGCTTTTCTTTTGCTAACTTTACCGTTGCCAACCATCGGTGTCTCTGCACAGGCGATCCCGCAGGAGCTGGTGAATGGGCTCAAGTGGCGTCTGATTGGACCTTTCCGCGGAGGCCGCGCGGTCTCGGTGGCGGGCGTGCCGGGCGACTCGACAACTTTTTATTTTGGCTCCGTCAATGGCGGGATCTGGAAAACGACGGATGCCGGAGCTGTCTGGACACCCATCTTTGACGGCCAGTCAGTAGCTTCGATTGGCGCACTGGCAGTGGCTCCGTCCGATCCTAAAGTTATTTACGCCGGAACCGGCGAGTCTGATATTCGAGAGGACCTTTCTTCCGGCAACGGCGTTTACAGATCCACCGATGGCGGCGCGACCTGGAATCATGTCGGCCTGGAAGACACGCGCCAGATCAGCCGGATCGTCATTGACCCGCAGAATCCAAACGTCGTTTATGTTGGTGCCCTAGGGCACGCTTTTGGGCCGAACGAACAGCGGGGCGTCTATAAATCCGTCGATGGAGGGGGGCGTTGGACGCGGGTTCTCGATCTGGGGTCCGAGATCGGAATTTCAGATCTGGCGATGGGTTCTGCTGCTCCGCAGCTTCTGTTCGCCGGCGCATGGCAGGTGCGGCGTCCGCCATGGAGCGCGTATGCTCCGATCGAGGGAGCAGGCAGTGGCCTTTACCGTTCTCAGGATGGCGGCAAGACGTGGGCTCGGCTCAAGGGAAATGGGCTGCCCGCAGGCGATTGGGGGCGCGTGGGAGTCGATGTTGCGCCAGACGGACAGCACGCGTATGCGCTCATCGTTCTCCAGAACGAGATGCAGACCCAGACGCCCGCGAGAGGATCCGGCCTGTATCGCTCCGACGATGGAGGCAACACTTGGGTACTTGCAAACTCCGCTTCTGCTCTTACCAGCCGGGCGTGGTATTTCAATCGCATCACGATCGATCCCCACAATCCCGAGGTAGTTTACATCCCGAATGTGGCTCTTTATCGATCTGAGGATGGGGGGAAGACTGTCTCGGTGGTGCGCGGCGCTCCTGGAGGGGACGACTATCACCAGCTTTGGATCGACCCGAAGAATTCGACCAGCATGGTTCTCGGAACGGACCAGGGAACCACGATCAGCCTCAACCGCGGCCGCACGTGGAGCAGTTGGTATAACCAGCCCACGGCACAGCTCTATCACGTAACTACGGACAATCAGTTTCCCTACGTTGTGTATGGCGCGCAGCAGGATAGCGGCAGTGCCGCGGTTCTGAGCCGCACCGACCACGGCCAAATTACGCCGCGGGACTGGTTCCTTCCTGGCGGCAGCGAAAGCGGATATCTGGTGGTCGATCCGAAAGATCCCAACATCATTTATTTGACTGGATCTTACGGTTCCGTCGCTCGCTTCAACAAACGCACTGGCCTCAGCCAGGACATTACTCCATGGCCAGCCTTTGCATTCGATGTCGAGATCAATCAGCGCAAGTATCGTGATCCTTGGACTCCCGCGCTTGTTCTTTCTCCGGTTGACCCGGCAACCCTTTATCTCGGAACGCAGTATGTAATGACGACCATCGATGGCGGTCTGCACTGGGAAACGATCAGCCCCGATCTCACTGGATCGACCCACCCCAAACCACCGAGTCCGCCGACCCACGTCTCGCGAAGCCCGGTTCCTACTCTCAAGAGCGCTAAACGCGCTGGTTACGGGGTGGTATTTACGATTGCGCCTTCGCCGCTGAATCGCGATCTGATCTGGGCGGGAAGCGACACGGGGTTGATTTACGTTACTCGCGATGGTGGAAAGAACTGGAAAGATGTCACCCCGCAAAGTTTGGCCGATTGGAGCCAAGTATCATTGATCGAGGCTTCGCATTTCGATCCCGCCGTCGCCTATGCGGCCGTCAATCGCAGCCGCGTTGACGATCAGACCCCTTACATTTATCGAACACGCGACTATGGAGCCACCTGGCAACTGGTCACGAACGGCATTTCTGCACCCGAATTCCTGCGCGCCGTGCGCGAAGACCCGCAGGCCAAGGGACTTCTCGTCGCGGGAACCGAATTCGGTGTCTACGTATCTTTTGACGAGGGGGATCACTGGCAGTCTCTGCAATTGAATCTGCCGGTCACCGGAGTTCGGGATCTCACCTTCCACGGGGATGACCTGGTAATTGCTACGTACGGGCGCTCCTTCTGGATTCTCGATAACATCACGCCGCTTCGCCAGGTGCAGATGCTTGACGCGAGCAGAACGAAAGCACCGTGGCTTTACCGTCCGGCCACAGCAGTTCGCGTGGATAATGATTCGTTTTCAGGCACGCCGCTTCCGCCCGAGGAACCCGCGGCCGAGAATCCTCCGAATGGAGCGATGATTGATTATTTCCTTCCGTCTCCAGCGCATACCCTGCAGCTAGAAATTTTCGATGCGCAACAGAATCTCGTCCGACGGTTTTCTTCGGAAGGTCATTCTTCAGAAGAGCGGATCCCGACTAAGTACCTGCCGCTTCCCATTGCCGAGCGGTGGTTCACCAAGCCTGAAGTCCTCGAGAAAACCGCGGGCATGCACCGCTTCGTCTGGAACCTTACCTGGGGCAGTTCGGGAGGCCCGACCGACGATGAGGACGCCGAGTACCACAGACCCAGCGGCCCAAAGGCGACGCCGGGAATCTACCAGGTCCGCCTTACGGTCGATGGGAAACCTCAAAACCAGCCTCTCACCGTCATCATGGATCCGCGCTCGTCCGCGACCCCCGAGGTACTCGAAAAGCAGTTGCAACTTGGCCAACAAGTATTTGCCGAGACGGTTGAACCGCGACGCGCTCTGGCGGAAATGGGTTCGGTTCAGAAACAGCTTGCGGACATTCAAGAGAAACTGAAGCAAGAGAAACCGGAAACCCAAGACGCCCAACTCAAGTCGGTGCTCACCGATGCTCAATCCGCGATCGCCAGGATTGTGATGAATAAGGAACACGCGGCAGAAGAGGGTCCCGGACTGCAGGATGCCTACTACGGCCTCGTGTCTGCATTGCGGGTTGTCGAAAGCGGGGATCGTGCAGTGCCTTCGCAAGCGATCGCGGTTTACCAGGAGTCGAGTCCACAGGCAAAGATCCGCATTGCGGAATGGACACGCTTCAAGCAAATGGGACTGGCGCAACTCAATCAACGGCTGCGTGAGGCTAACTTGGCTCCCATCGCGATTGCTGAAATTGAGCGGGAGGTCGAATTTCGAACTTCCCACTAGACGGACCAGCAAAGGGGCGATCCCGATCCGGCCCGCCCGCCGTAGAAACAAGCGCCCAGAAAGATGGCGAGGAAGACTTACTTCAGGCCTTCGACGAGGTAAAGGTCAGCCAGTGTTCGGTGAAAACCATAGACGTACGTTTTTCCATCGGGCGTTATCAGGATGGGCCCTATGGTTGCTACGCCAGCAGGATCAGCGGGCATGAGCTCTTTCCAAGGCGTGCGCTGTCCCGTGGCGGGGTCTAAGCGATACACCTTGGCCGGAACTTCACCGAGTCTGTAGATGTAGAGAAACTTGCTGTCTTGGGTCCAGCCTATTGGTTGTTCTGCAGGTAGCAGACCGGAAATCGACGAGGGCTCACCACCCTGACTCGGATAAAGATACCCCTTGCCATCCGGACCGATACTGGCGACGAACCGCCCGTCGGGCGATACCGCGATGTTCGTTCCATTCACGCCCTCTGGTGTGATGGGCCGCGGCTTGCCTCCTGAGACATCCTGGAGATAAAGACGCACCCCGTGGGCAGGTTCATTCCCCGCAAAAACAAAGTGCTTGCCGTCGGGCAACCAGCGCGCTGTATCGTGGTTGATCGCATCGTCGGTAAGCGCCTTAGGTTCACCGGCCCCAGTGGGTAACAGTCGAAATTGCGCCGGAATGCCGGGGGTCTGGGCGATCACCCATTGCTGGTCTGGGGATAAAGCTGCAGCTGCTCCTTCCCCCAGTCGAATTGCCGGGGAACCTTCCACACCGCGCATGTAAACCGCGTAAGTCAACTCTTGCCCCTTGCCGAACTGCACTCCTCCGCCCACGCCTTCCTCATCAAAAAGCAGCGTCTTTCCGTCTGCAGAGAGGTCGGCGGGCCACGAGTAATCGAGCCAGGAGAGGTCGCGTTCTTTGGCGCCTTCAGCTGAACCCATTTCTTCGCGGCGGCGGCTGGCGCGGGCTAGCAGCACTCGCCCGTCCCGCCAAATGTCGAACAGAATGAGCGTGCCCGGTATCCGCGTCACCAATCGTTCCTCTCCGGAAAGGCTGACTGCAGAAAGGTAGCGATCCGCTCCCATTGCCCTGGCTGTGAACCAGACTTCGCGGCCATCGGGCGACCAAGCAAGTCCCTGCGCGCTATACCAGTCGTGGGACAACTTCTTCCGATTGCCCACCAGATCCACCAACATGACCGAGCCGCTGTCGTCCCCCTGCACCGGATGGTCGAGAAATGCAATCATGTCGCCTTTGGGAGATATACGCGGATGGCTGATCCAGCTCCCGCTGGCCTCGTAGAGGACTTTGCCGATCGGGTATTCCAGCCGGTTGCGGCCACCCGCGTCACGCACCACTGCCAAATCATTTCCATCGGGAGACCAATCGGCCCATTGCACGTCTTCAAGAACCTTGCGCGGCGCACCCCCCGCTAGAGGAGCTCTGGCCAATGTTCCCGAACTTACCCACGTGCCTGTGACATGGCTGTCCAACGACAATGCCATTTCGCCGGAGGACGAAACCGCTAAAAGCTGGGCATTGCCAAGCCCAAGAGAACGGGATTCGACGGACCCTTGGCGTGCAGTGAATATCTCCACAGGGTTTCCCTGCCAGGCCGCACTGTACAAGATGGTTTGACCGTCCGGGGCAAAACGGGCCGCAGGAATCACACCCCGGCGAAATGTAATTTCGTGATACAGCGGCGCTGACGGTGCGGTTTGCCAAATGCGCTTGCCCGCCAGAAGCCCACAGGCGAGGCCCACCAAGAGTCCCAGGCCGACGAGCGGGGCAAGAAATCGATTCTTTCGCTGCACTGACAGGGGGGCGGCGACAGCTACGGGAGCGCTCGGTCTTTGACCAACAACGTCGGCCCGGGCAGGTTCCATGTCCCGCTTCAAGCGCTTCAGATCCGCGCGCAGCTCGGCCGCGGTCTGGCAACGTAAGTCTCGATCCTTTTCCAGCGCCTTGTTCACAATCACTGCGAATTGCGGTGGCAGTCCCGGGTTCAACTGTATCGGCGAAGTCGGCGCTTTATTGAGGATCGCTTCAAAGATAATCGCCGACGTGTTGCCGGGAAATGGTTGCCTGCCGGTGGCCATCTCGTAAAGCACTACGCCAAAAGAAAACAGGTCCGTGCGAGCATCCAGGACTTCACCCCGAGCCTGCTCTGGCGACATGTAACCAACGGTGCCTACCGTGGACCCTGGGCTGGTCATAAGAGCTTCGGTGGCCAGTGTGGGCAAGTCACCATTATTACTGCCAGTCGTGGGCCCAGTCCGGGCGAGCGGAACGAGCTTGGCCAGGCCGAAATCGAGGATCTTGGCGTGTCCTCGGCTGGTGACGAAAATGTTGGCGGGCTTAATGTCGCGATGTACGATGCCGTTGCTGTGAGCTGCGTCCAGCGCGTCTGCGATCTGGATACCCAGGTCCAGCAATTGATCAAGCTTCGGCGAATTGCCTTCAATGCGATGCTTGAGGGTCTCACCCTCGAGCAATTCCATGGCAATGAAATGTTCCCCCTCGGCCTGATCAATCTCGTAGATGGTGCAGATGTGAGGATGATTAAGCGCCGAAGCGGCGCGCGCCTCGCGTTGAAAACGATCCACCGCCTGCGGATCCCGGGAGAATTCCGGAGGCAGGAATTTGAGGGCAACGAAGCGGCGTAGCTTGGTGTCTTCGGCCTTGTACACCACACCCATACCGCCGCCACCAAGCTTCTCGACGATCCGGTAGTGCGAGATGGTTTGGCCGATCATTTCGAGAGACGTTCTAGCTTTCGGGTCGATCCATCTTACGGACGCGGCATCCGGTCGTCAACGAATGGCGCTCCGCTCCGAGCGGGCGGACTGAAGCCCAGCTTAACCTTGCCCAAGGAGAACCACCTTGGTATTGACACCATGTGTCCATGGTGGATTTCTGCACAATTTCGGAGCAGTTGTGGTACAGATTCACATTTGCCACGAAGACTACTACTACCGATGCCTGACGGAAATGGAACACCGAAGCTTGCGAGCCAAGGCGGCGAATTGGTCAAGAGCCTCGGCCCGCTCGATGCCACGATGATTGTGGCTGGGTCAATGATCGGCTCCGGCATTTTCATCGTGTCCGCAGACATCGCCCGGCAAGTGAACAGCACGGGACTGCTGATTGTTGCGTGGCTGGTCACAGGTTTGATGACCATGATGGCGGCTCTCTGCTATGCAGAGCTTGCGGCGGCGATGCCGAGGGCGGGCGGAGAATACATCTTCCTGCGTGAATCTTTCGGCTCGATGGCGGGTTTCTTGTATGGCTGGACGATGCTGCTGGTGATCCAGACGGCGACGATTGCCGCCGTGGCGATCGCGTTCGCGAATTTCACCGGCGTGCTGTTTTCGCGAGTCTCCGCTTCGGCTTGGATCTGGAAGCCGGGAACCTTGGGCCCTTACAAGATGTGGTTCGGCGTGCTGGGTCCGTATAGTGCTGGTTTGAACACACAAAACCTGCTCGCAATTCTCTCCGTGGTATTACTCACCGGCATCAATACGCGCGGCGTGCAGCTGGGTGCGAGGGTCCAGAACGTTTTTACGTTTGCGAAGATCGCAGCGCTGGGGGGACTGATCCTTCTTGGTTTCGCTTTCGGGTCGCGCGGAGTGCGGGCGGACAACTTCGGCCATTTTTGGCGCAACGCCCATCTCTTCGCCTCGCATCAGTATGCCACCGGCCAGCAAACAGTGTGGGTTAATACGCTGACGCTAATCGGATTGGCGATGGTCGGAGCCTTGTTTTCCTCCAGCGCCTGGACCAACGTCACCTTCACGGCGGCGGAGGTGAGAAATCCTAGCCGCAACCTGCCGCTCTCGCTGGTGGTGGGGGCGGGGTTGGTGACGCTGCTCTACGTGCTGGCTAACTTCGCGTACCTGCAGGTGCTTCCACTGCTAGGAACCGCGACCGGTCGATCGACGCTGGAGCGCGGCATTCAGTTTGCGGCGGGAGATCGCGTGGGGACAGCAACGGCTGAAGCGATTCTGGGCCCAGTAGGCGCGGTGCTGATAGCTATTGCGGTGATGATTTCGACGTTTGGCTGCAACAATGGGCTGATCCTCGGCGGAGCGCGCGTGTACTACGCCATGGCCAGGGACGGACTTTTCTTTCGCAAAGTCAGCACCGTGAACCGACAGAACGCGCCCAGTTCGGCGCTGTGGATCCAATGTATCTGGGCGTGCACCCTTTGCCTTTCCGGCACGTACCGGCAGTTGCTTGATTTCGTGGTCTTCGCGGTAGTGCTGTTTTACATCCTGACGGTCGCCGGACTCTTCGTGTTACGCATACGTCGCCCAGACATGGAACGCCCGTATCGGGTGTTTGGCTACCCCGTGCTTCCTGGAATCTATCTCTTGCTCGCGGGGTTCATCGAGGTGCAACTGCTGCGCTACAAGCCGCAGTACACCTGGCCGGGACTCTTGATCGTTTCCTCAGGCGTACCGATCTACGCGCTGTGGCGAGCGAGACGACCGGAAGCGAATTCAGTAGTAGGGACGCACCAGAGCACTGAGAGTAACACCGGCTAGCCGTAGGGTGCGGGCTACGGCTGCGGCAAGTTCCGGGGCGCCGGGAGTGTCGCTGTGAATGCAGAGAGTTTGCGCGTTAATGGGGACTTCGCTGTCATCGCACGCAATCACTGTGCCGCGCTGCACGATGTTCAAAGCTTGGCGGCTGGCTTCGGCGGGATCGCGGATCAGCGCGTCGTCGAACTTGCGCGAGCGCAGCGTTCCGTCCCTCTCGTACCGGCGGTCGGCGAAGGCTTCCGCAGCGACGGCGAATCCAGTTTCCCGAAAAACTTCGAGCATCTGCGATCCGGCGAGGCCTATGAGCACGACGTTGTGGCTCCATCGCGCGACCCCCTTCGCAATTGCTTCGGCAAGTAGGGGATTGCGAACCGCCTGATTGTAGAGTGCGCCGTGAGGTTTGACGTGTACCAGGCTAACACCGAAGCGGGCGGCCACCTCGGCTAGTGCGCGAACCTGTTCGAAGACGGATTCCGCGATGGCTTCGGCGGGCATTTGCAGTTCCAGTCGGCCGAAATTTGCGCGATCGGGGTAGCCCGGATGCGCGCCCGGCGCCACCTTCCAGCGAAGCGCCTGCTCGATAGTTGTCTTCATCGTTTGCGCGTCGCCGGCATGCCCACCGCACGCGATGTTCACGGAGGTGAGCCAGGGCATGAGCGATTCCTGCGTGCCGTCGGCGATCGCCTCGGGCAGTTCGCCCATATCGCAATTGAGGTCGATGGCCTTCATTCCTGAATCAGTTCCTGCGATGCCAGCAGTTCTTCCTGCACCCGGAGGAGAGATCGCGCCACCTCGAAGCTGACACCCTCGAAACGAATCTCATGCCTCGGACGCAATTGGCCAACACCGGGCAGATCGGCGGAGATCACATTGGCGATCTTAGGGTACCCGCCGGTGGTCTGCTGCTCTACAAAAAGAATGATCGGCGACCCTCCGCCTGGAACTTGGACGGCGCCGAGAGAAACTCCTTCGGTGATCATGTGGCCGGCGGAGGACACGGGAACGGAAGGTCCTTCTAACCGAAGGCCCATGCGATTGGATTCCTCGGCGGCGAGGTAGGTGCTGTTGTAAAACAGGCGCTGCGAGGATTCGGGGAACCACTCGCTTTGCGGGCCGGGAGTGCAGCGCAGGATCTTGCGAGGCGACAGGCACGACAAGATACGGCGAGCTACCGTTCGCCTGCGGTAGGGCTGAGATGCGCCTGCAATGCTCAGCACATCGCCCTTGCGCAGTGGTCTGCCTTCGAAGCCGCCGAGGCCGCTCAGGGTGTGCGTCGAGGCGCTGCCGAGGAAAAGCTTTACGGCGATGCCGCCTTGCACGCACAAGTAGCCGCGCGCTCCCGAGCGCGTAGGCCCAAGGTGGAGCGTCTGGCCGGGGCGCGCTTCGAACGACGTCCATGGATCGACGGGAACGTGATCTAGTGTCGCACCAAAGTCAGAACCGCTAAGTGCCAGGATAGCGCCCTCGGGAAACAGGAATGCGCCGCCCAGCAGAGTCATCTCGAGAGCCGCCGCGTTTTCGGGGTTTCCGACCAAGCGGTTTCCGAGGCGCAGAGCAATCGGATCGGCGGATCCTGAGGGAGAAACGCCCAGTGGGCCAAACCCTTCACGACCGAGATCCTGCACTGTGGTGAAAAGACCTGGACCTTGAACTCGGATCTCCTTCATGCGTTCTCGAGAGCGGCGAATCGCTCGGGGGAGATCGGTGTGAAACGCACACGGTCTCCAATGGACAAGAAGCTCATGGCGGGACGGTTCGGACGGAACATGGCGAGGGGGGTGCGTCCTATCAGGCGCCAGCCACCGGGAGTCGCGAACGGATAGACGCCTGATTGATGACCGGCGATACCAACGCTCCCGGGTGGAACTCTCCGCCGCGGCCTAGGAAGGCGCGGAGTCACGAGCGCGTCGGGGAGTCCGCCGAGATAGGCAAAACCGGGCACGAAGCCCAGGAAATAGACGATGTAAGTCGCCGAGACATGTAGGTCGATCGCTTGCTGGGCCGACAGGCTGTGTGTATCGCTAACCTCCGCGAGGTCAGGGCCATACTCTCCGCCATAACAGACGGGGATCTCCCGATGGCGAGGCTCGGGCAGACTGCCTTCATTGAGGCGGTCGAGATATGGACGAAGGCGGGTCTCGAGGTCGTCGTGGCGCAACTTGAGAGCATCGAACTTGACCAAAACAGAGCAATAGGCAGGATGAAGATTGGCGATGCCGCTGATAGGCTGCAGTTCGAGCAAGCGAAGCAGCTTAGCGACTTGCTGATGGGCAGCCAGCGAAATGTGTTGATCGAAATAGATGAGCAGGGAATTGTCGCTCGCGGGTCGAAATTGCACAGTACCGTGTTCAGATGTGGCCATCCGGGCGAATTATAGCGCACCGAAAAGTCTTCTCGATGCAGGAAGCGCCATCGCAATGGGGCGAAAACGCAACCATCTCCTAACTTCGTTGCAATCTTGGCGCCCAGCCTCTCGAGGTTCCGTAACTATTGCGTGCAGTGGAAGAAGCTCCATCGCGTCATCCCCAAGCGTGCTGACGCCTTCCGAATGCGAGAATGGGGGTTCGGACCCTCATCTTCATCGCCATCGATAACCTAAGATTTTACGTGCTGTTCAGTTTGAGATACACGCCACCTTGCGGGCGCGTGGAGGCAAGAAAAGCCGCCGCCGCGACCGGCAACCGTGGGGTGTAAGCCGGAAAAACTGTGAGGCACCTCTCCCCGCGAAGCCTGGATTTTTTGGTTGATATGGAACGTAACGGAACGCACTTGGCTTCAAACACGGCTCTGGGGGCGGGTTTGATTGGCAGACGCCGTCATTCGCAACGACGAGGCCGTCGCTTCGATCCCGACTAGCTCCCTAATCTTTTCGACCGCTCGCAATTCACTCCTCAACCGAGGCGAGCGCACACCGATCGTGGACTCGAAAGTTCCGAAAATCCCGATCCACCCCCGCCTTCGGCGGACGTTCGAGCTTTCTCGTTACTTGCGGCCAAGCAGGCGAATGCGGGACGTGAAGGCACGTCCTTGGAACGCACTGAAAGTGAGGAATTGGGGTGAGTTGATGTCGCCGTTTACCAGGTAGGGATTGTTGTGGTTGGTGATGTTATCGAAGCCGCCGCGCAGAGCCCAGAAGTATCCGAAAAGATGGAAGCGCTTTTCGAGTTGAAGGTTCAGCGAGAAATATTCCGGGAAGCGTTGCGATCCAGGTGGCCCGACGAGCTGCTGCTGGTCGTTGGTGACGTTGAAGGGGAATCCGGTGCGCAGCTCGGATGACCAGGCGATTTCGGTCTGGTGAACGATTGGAAGTTGGAAAAGCGGGACATATCCCCAAGTAAGGAAGCGGTTGGGAGTATCCCAAGGATAAGCGCCGGGCTGCTGCGGACTGAGCAGCGGGCTATCGACATTGAAGTCGAGAGCCTGGTTGGAATGGTCGCGGGAACGAGTGTAGGAACCCATCAGCATGTAGCTTTCGCGGAAGTTGTGACGAAGGGTGAGTTCGAACGCGTCATAGCGGTCGTCACGAGTGTTTTCGAGAAGGAAGTTGCCGCTGGAGCCGGTCGGCGTGTTGTAAACGAAGCCACGCGAACCGCGCTTTTCCAGGAACTCGGCCTTCCAATAAACGGCCTTAGGAAGTTTTCTTTCAAGACCAAGGCTCCAGTTGATGAAGCGCGGGGCTTGCAGGTTGTTGCGGTCAACAGAGAACATCGTGGGCACGGGAGTGGGCGTGGCTACAACCTTTCCGTTGGCGTCAGTAGGCAGGCCGGCCTGATTGAAAAAATAGTCCGTGCGGTCGCCAGCGAAGGGACGGGCGATGAGGAACAGGATGGTGGGATCGTAGATCAGCCCGATTCCGGCGGAAATCTTGGTATTGCCGAAGTTATCGAGGACATAGGTTCCAGCGAGGCGGGGTGAAAGTAGAGCAGTACGGATGACTTCGTCCCAGTCGAGGCGGATGCCGGGCTCTACGAGCAGACGATCCGAGATCAGCCAGCGGTCTTCGGCGTAGGCGCTGGATTCGAAGTTGTAAGTAGAGGAAGGCGAACCGCCGGAAAAAGTGGAATAGCGCGAGCAGGATGATGGCAGGACCGTAATGCAAGTGTTTGGAGAAGGGGGCAGGGTCTGACCCTGCCGCAGAAACGAGATCGGCTGGCGGACAAACTGAGCGTCGTAGATGAGGCGGTCGAAGTCGATGCCGACTTTGAAATCGTGGTGGCCGTGCCAGTGATGAGGCGCGAGAAACAAATTCGACAGAGCTTGTAAGCGGCGGGCTTGGGTTTTCTCGGCGAGATAGTAGTTGCCGCCTGCGGTTTCAGGATTCAGGAAGTAGGGAGAGGTTCCATAGGGAGTTAACATCAGGTTGTACTCATTGAAAGCAAATCCGGCTTCGAGAAGGTTGCCGCCTGAAAAATAGTGCTGGTCCTTGATGTTTGCGATGGTTACGGATTCGATGTCGCTGGGATTTGATTGTTGCGGACTTTGGGGCGAGAGATATGCGTAGTTATTGTGAAGATGATTTACCAGAAAACCGGCGGTAACGATGTTGCGGCTGCTGACATTGGCTTGAAGCTTGGCCAGATTGCTGATCCGCAAGAGGTGAGTATTGTCTGCGCTGGCGGGGAGTTCAGTGTAGACCGTGTTGTCGTACTCGCCGTCCAGGGCTTCGTAGAACCAGAGTTTTCCCTTCTGCAACGGGCCGGAAAACGTTAACCGCGGCAGGAACTGATCGAACTTCCATCCTCCTTTGTTCTGAAAGGACGGAATGAAGTCGGTGGCGATGAAGCGAAAATGGTCGTTGCCGATTCCCGTGTTCAGCAACAACACCCCTCCCGAACCTTTACCGAATTCGGCGGGCTCGCGCGCCGGTTCGACCTGGATGGAACGAAAAGCGTCGGTACTGATACGGGCCAGCAGTTGGCCGTTGGCGGGTTGCGTGACGTTGAAACCATCGAGCAGGGTTACGGTCTGATAGGTTTCAGCGCCCGCGATGTGCGGTTGTCCACTCAAGTCCTGCACCACGCCGGGGATAAAATTCAGAACATTGCGATAGTCGCTGGTGGTGGGATAAGGAATGTTGAGGACATCGAGGCCGCTGAGAGATTGTTGCGCAGCGATCTGAGCGGGATCGATGGCGGGTGGGGACTCTTGTACGTTGACCACTTCGCGAACTTCCTGCTGGCGGGCGAGAGCAACGTCAAGCCCTGCGGCCAGCCCGGCTTCTCGTGGCCTTACTTCGACTTGGGGATGGACCAGAACATAGAAGCCTTCTTTTTCGACGCGAAGCTGGTAGGCTCCGGGAGTGACGCCGGCGAAACGGCAGCGTCCAGAGAAATCCGTTTCACAGTGTAAGGCAGGCGCAGATGAACCCTGCAATGAAACTCGTGCCGAGCTAACAGTGATACCGTTCTCGTCGGTCACCGTGATTGTAAACAGCGACTCGGGCGACGGCGCCGGGGCTTGTGCGGCGGCGAAGGCCTGGGCGACCAGGGTCACCCCCAGGATGATTGAGAAGATGTGCATTCGCAGTAACGATTATCGTAAGGCAAAACCAAGTCCATTGGGACTGAAGATGGGGTGTGGTGACAGGAGTCACGGCCACGCAACACGCAGGCGCCTAATATAATTTCCAGGTTCGAAGGATGTTTCGCAAGGGGAAGGAGGATTCTCCGCTATGCAACCTTCGTCCGAGGCCGCGCGTCCATCCGACCCGGGAATGAAACTGAAAGCCTTTCTCACCACGGTAATGAGTCTTCTGAGCATCCTGGTATTTGGACTTGGATGTGTGCGAAACGATGTGCTCTGGTCGTGGACGGGATTTGTCTGCGCTCTGGTCTCTGGAATCTTTGTTCAGATGTTTCTCGATCGCAAGAAGACCGTTGATGCTACGTCAGGTCGCAGGCAATAAGTCACGCTCTAGTTCTGGCGAAAGATGGGTGCAGGGGCTGCGCGAGTGCCGCCGAGAATCGAATCGGGAACGTTGCTGCAGAAATCCACAACATAATTGTGCAAATTCTTTCCCTGTCTGCTAGGATGGTCGCCAAAAGAGCGCGGATCTTATTCAGTTTATTGAGTTCGCGCGCCGCGGTAATGGCACTCGAACTGCCCATATCTATTGTGGTGCAGTGCCTCCAGTCCGAAGGCTCAGGACGCCCGCCGCAGGCAGGAGTAGTATTGTGACCGATCCCGTAAAGGGGAACGTCCAGGGAGTAAGGCGCCGTCGAAGCCGTCGTCACCGTCGCAATCGACGCATACGGCGCTGGCTCGTGACCGCAGTTTTGACGCTTTTCGTTGCATACGTTTCCGCGCTGGCTTTGAAGTATCTCAGTCCGTCCTTGTTTCACGCGAGCCAGAGTGCGCCGCCCAGCTTCGAGCAGGCGGAGCTTAGCCGCGATCGCATCATCACCTTAAATCAAATTCTTTCCCAAACGGGACCTTCCGCCGATCGCCCGGTCTATCCGTATTCCGTTGTGCCCGGTGGAGTGCAGGACGCGAAGGAATTGAAGTGGGTGGCGGAGCACGATCCCATCGTTGCCGCTCACTATGCCGGCTTTGATTACGACCACGCCCGCGTCGTGCGCCTCACCTTGGCGAGGACCGTATACGTTTCCTACCGCATTGGAAACCGCGTCTATTGGACGCGTCACCGGGTGACGCTCCACAAGGGCGAGAATGTAATTACAGATGGCAGGATGACAGCGCGCACGCGTTGCGCGAATCGGGTCGAAGAAGCTCAGCAGCAAGCGGCAGCACCGGTCGAGCCGCCAGTGGAAAAATTCGATCAGCCGGTCCGCGCAGCCACTGGAACGGCGATGCAGTCTCCTCCAGTTCCCTTCGAATCCGCGTTGCTCAACCGCCCCACTGTGCCCGGCGTCGGGCCGACCGGGCCCCTCAGTTTGTACGATCCGTTTGGGGGCGGCGGCTGGGTACCGATTGCGCCTCCGCCGTTGCCCGCTGGGCTTTGTGCGCCGGGCAGAAAAAAGGGTACCGTCGATTCAGGTTGCTGCCCGGGTGACGAGCCGATCGGTAAAAAGAAAAATCTAGGCCCCTGCGGCAGTGCCGGAGAAGTGCCTGAACCGGGTACGTGGGTGATGCTCGCTTCTGGGCTGGCCGCAATCTATTGGCAGGCACGCCGTAAACTGAGCCGGGCCTGAGGCTCTGAGAAGCGCTCTTCCAGAAACCTGCTTATTTACATCCTGCTTGCGAACTCGTCTTCGCTTTCGGTAGGCTGATCCTTTTGACTTTAGGGCTTGAATCTTGCGGAGGCCGATGGTGGGTTCGCCAGGTCGCAGTGATTTCTGTTTTTTCTATCTGCTAGCAGCAGGATTTCTGACGTTAGCCGGCTCTGCCGCGTCCGCACAATCGATTCGCTTGCACGTTGATCTCACCGATGCCCCACGAAATATCTATCATGCCAGGTTGAGCATTCCGGCCAAGCCAGGCACGATGACGTTGGTCTTTCCGGAGTGGATTCCGGGCAATCACCGTCCTAGCGGTCCCATCGCTGGTCTCACGGGAATACGCATGGAAGCGGTAGGCAAGCCCGTGACGTGGCAGCGAGACGGTGTCGATATGTACGTTTTCCATGTCGCTGTGCCGGAAGCTGCGCAGGAGCTGATCGTCTCCCTGGACGCGATTACTTCCAATGACAGTGCAGGTGGCGGAGGGCCCGCGGCCTCCAGCAATGTGCTGGATTTGAATTGGAACGCGGTTGTGCTTTATCCGCAGGGGACGGCTTCCGATGCGGTGGAATTTATCCCCTCCGTCAAGCTTCCGGCAGGATGGAAGTTTGGAACGGCCTTGGTCCCTAAGCAAATATCCGGAGATGAGGTTGATTTCGCTCCCGTCTCGCTCACAACATTAGTGGATTCTCCCTTGATCGCCGGGAAACATTACCGGCGAATTGATTTAACGACAGGACCGGAAACTCCGACGCACCAGATGGATCTCGTCGCTGATACCGAGGCCGATTTGGCGATGACACCTGAGGACATGGCAGCCTATCGGAAACTGGTCGCCGAAACCGGCGCGCTATTCGGCGCTCGACATTACCGGCAGTATCACTTTCTATACACGCTGAGCGCTGACGTCGGCCAACACGGACTGGAGCATCATGAATCCAATGACAGCGCTGCGGCGGAACGCACACTGCTCGATCCCGATTTACACATGCTCTACGCGGCCCTGATTCCGCACGAGTTCGCGCACTCATGGAACGGTAAATATCGACGGCCTGCAGGGCTGGCCACGCGAAATTATCAGGATCCGATGGTTGGCGATCTCCTGTGGGTTTATGAAGGGCTCACGGAATATCTGGGCAACCTGCTGGCCGAGCGCACCGGATTGTGGTCCGCGGAGCAATACCGAGAATCCTTGGCGCTGACCGCTGCTCGCCTCGATCACCGCACCGGCCGCAGCTGGCGTCCCTTGGAAGATACGGCGCGCTCGGTGCAGACTCTGCGGATGCTGGGACCGCAGTGGGAGAGTTGGCGGCGAGGACTGGATTATTATCCCGAAGGGGAGTTGATCTGGCTCGAAGTCGATTCGATCATTCGTCAGCAAACGCAAGGACAGCGCTCGCTTGACGATTTTTGCCGCGGCTTTCACGGGGGCCAGAGCGGACCTCCGGTTGTAGTGCCCTACAAGTTCGAAGACGTCGTGAACACGCTGAATGAAGTCACTCCTTACGACTGGGCGAGCCTGTTGAAAGAACGTGTCGCTTCCACCAGCACTCACGCCCCGTTGGGTGGCATCGAAGGAGATGGCTGGAAGCTGGCATACAACGACCAGCCCAACATATTCACAAAAGCGGCGGAGAAGAAATTTAAGTTTGCAGACTTCTCGTACTCACTTGGTTTCACGCTTACCAAGGATGGCCGGCTGGAAGATGTAATCGTGGGATCTCCCGCCTATCAATCCGGCATCGGTCCTGGGATGCAGTTGATTGCGGTGAATGGGCGCAAATGGACGCCCGAGGTCTTACACGCCGCGATCAAAGCGGCGCAGGCGACCCCAGAGCCCATCGATTTGCTCATCGAAAACGGCCAGTTCTTCCAGACTTACTCGGTCGCCTACCATGAAGGAGGGAAAAATCCTCACCTGGAGCGGGTTTCAGGGCGTCGTGACCTTCTCGAGCTGTTGCTCACCCCGCTCACGCGCTAGTACCGTTTTGGGATCACAGGACCAAGGTCGTAGTACTTCTGTAAGGATTCTGTCCCGCGAACGCTGCTAGAATCGCGACATAGCCTACGCTAACAACTTAAGGATGTTTATGGAACGCTCCCCTAGAGCCGCTGCCAGTTTTCTGGCATGCGTCGCGGTATTCTCCCTGCACGTTATCTTCGCGACCAGCATGGTGCAAGCGCAAGACCTGTCCTCCGTGCGGCGGGTGCAGGTGCTGGGCAGCCGGAATCCCGTCGAGATCGAGATTGAGGCCAGCGACCGGCTCGTGCCTTCGACGCAAGTCTTAACCGGCCCCGATCGCCTCGTGGTGGATTTTCCCAACGCGGTTCCAGCCGCCGAGTTACGCAATCAAACTTTGAATCGCGGAGACGTGAAGAGCGTGCGCGTAGGCTTGTTTACGGCCAAGCCGCCGGTTACGAGAGTGGTTATTGACTTGAGCGGTCCGCAGGCTTATCAGGTTTTTCCCTCCGGCAGAACCGTGATCATCAGGGTCGGCAGCGCGGGGCCCCAAACCGTCGGTTTCAATCCGTCCTCGTCGTCCGGACCCCGGCTGGTAAATTCCAATTATCCGGTACAGTCCGTGCAGATCGCAGCTCCGGCACCACCTCTGGTCGTCTCGTTCAAGGCGGGAAAGCTCACCATCAATGCCAACAAGGCCAGCCTGTCGGAAGTTCTCTTCGCGGTCCATCAGCGTACGGGAGCGGATATCGCCATCCCGGCCGGGGCCGAGCAGGAAAAAGTCGTCGCCCAGATAGGTCCTGGGTCAGCGCCGGAGGTTTTGTCGCAGTTGCTGACGGGAACGAGATTTAATTTTCTGATTCTGAGTACGGAGAATGACCCCGGCACTCTCGACCGTGTGATTCTCAGCGCACGTCCCGACGGCCCAGGGGCAGCTTTCCAACCTTTGCAACAGATGGCGCCGGTTGCCGAAGATCCTGACACCGATGCCCCAGCACCACCTCCTCAGGAGCCCGCACCCAACCCCAACCCGGCTGCGGGTCGGCAGGCAAATCCCGCAAATCCTCAGTCGGATAACATTCCGGATTAGTCTTCAGATTCCTTGGATTGCGGTTCGTTTACGGCGACGTAATCAACCGCACCGGTACGGGAGAAGTGCCGTATACAGGGGTACTTGAGGCGCTGTTGCCGCATCCGGCGACGTTCATAACCGTCACGTTTATGGTTCCGGTGGTGCCGGTGCCGCTCGCACTGTTAATGAAGACCTGCAAGAAACCTACGACTGTGACCCGAGTCGTGCTCAAGAGGGTGAGCGTCGTGCTTTGGTCATAAATGGGCAAGGTAACGACGGAGGGACTGCTAGTGATCTGCTTGCCACTTGCTATGCCCGCGAGCACCAGGGCGCTGTTGCTTCCGGCATTGATTTGAAAAGGGTAAGTGTACGGGGTGGCGTCGGGCGTGAGCACATCCTGACCGTTGTCTAGGCCCGATCCGCCCGCGTTGATGAGGCACTGCGCGGCATTCACACTATCGTTTCCTGGCGGCCCTGGATTATCCGAAGTGAGATCCACAGTGTTGGCCCGAGAGTTCCCGCAAGCGTACACGGTGGTTTGGTCGCAACCGGCAACGGCGTTCCAGTAGTTAGCATCCTCTGGAGTCTGGGAACATCCGCTGATGTTGGTGGTATTGGCGGCGACCGCGACGGAAGCGTTCAAAGTCTGGGCAGGAACGTATTGGAGGCTGGGAGTGGGGGGTGGCGACGAGGAGCTTTGGGCCTGGGGGGTTGGGTTGATCAGATGGCACTTGCGCCTGTGCGTATTGAAGCAGTCCGCGGAAAGGTCAAACGTCTCACCGATGACACCATTGTTGCCGGCGAGAGTTCCCGGGTTCGTGATCGATCCGGTTGCTGTATCGACAAAAGAGGGGCACCCGATTCCAGTGCAGGTCCCGCGGGGATTTTCGTTTGGAACCATCCACGGCTTCACGCAGCGCGGATTCACCGGAATCATGGGGCTCGAGCCTGAAGGATTGAACGCTTCAGCAGTCGCAGTCGCGCTCACGGTACTGCCGGAATATCTGCTGCCGAACAAGGAAAAAACCCGGGCGAAGAAGATTGGCAGGTTCGAGCGTTTCACGGTTACCTGAACAACCGGGTTTACTCCGAAGGCCGATCCTGCGGCGGTGCAATCCGTAGTGGTGCCGACGCCGCCGCTGGTGCCGTAGTAGACAGTGATCGTGGAAGGCGCAACCCCCCCGATCAAATCCTGTTGCGCCACATTGGTCGCGGCCACAGTGGCCAGGCTCGTCGACCCGCCACAAGCCAGCGACCATGAAGACGCCGCGTTCGTCGGATCTCCGGTTATCCCGGAAATCGAAATCACCCTCGCTGCCGCCAATGCCGCCGCATCGGCAGCGCGCTGAGCCTCTGCTTTAGCCTCGTAAAGTGTGCCGATGTCGATGGACAAGGCTGCCATGGAAATAATGGCCGCCATCGTCATCGCCACCAACGCCATGGTGAACCCGCGCTCGTCCGAGCGCGGCTCGACCTTTCCTCGCGGGCGGCGAATTAATGGCGGCAGCATGGGAAATCCTCAGTTCTCGTTAAACGCTTCAGCAGTCGTAGTAATCGTGGCCGGACCGAGAAACTTCCCCGGCATCAGGCCGCTCACACTGTTGAACTGCCACTTGTATGCGTAGGTGACGGTGACACAGGTGCCGATCAGATACACTCCGCTTGCCAGTGTCGAACAGCCTCGATTGATCGCGACCCTGATTCCAGTCCCCGGACAGCCAGAACCGGTCGCGGTGTAGGTCCATGTAAGATTAGTCTGTGTCGGCGCCGCCGGAGTTGGTCCTAGCCCGCAGTCGTTGATCTTCTCCGAATACAGGTAGTTATCCACGACCTGGACGGCGTCGCTCACCGATACGGGCACTGTAGCGTACATATCGCTGGCCGGATCGGCCGCTGACACCCGTGCTCCTTCGCGCGCGGCGTTGGTCAATTTCTGCTTCAGGGTGAGCGCTCCACTGAAGTCAAAAATTCCCACCACAAAAAACACCAGCAACGGCAGCGAAAGTGCAAGCTCTACGATCTGGGAGGCGCAATCATCCGTCCAGCATCGCTTGAGCGATGCCAGCCATCCGATCCGCCGACCTGCGGCAAACATCATTGCGTTTCCGCCCTCATCTGCGCCTGCCCAGGAAGAAGCACATTCCCAATATCCAAATTAGTAAGCGGAATGCTGAAATGGAAGGGATATTTATACCGCGCACTCACGGATGTGCCGCAAGTGCCCGCGCCGCCGTCGCTGGGGTACGATAACTGGACGTTCACCTGCACACAAACGTCGGTGATGCTATTGTCGCAGGCAAGCGCAGAGCTGCATGATGCTCTCGAACTAACGGTGCCACACTTGCACAGCATAGGCCTCGTCCAACTGCTCGTGGGGACCAGTTGGCTCTTGCTCAAATGCGCAGCCGCAAGCGCGTTATACACAGCAGTTTCGGCAACCGTTGCGGGAGTTGAACCGGCAGCGCAGGTTGTACAAACCGGAGCCACGGCCGCTTCGGCGCCAGCCCGTGCTCCTTGCGTCAGCGTGCCGTAAATAAAAAAAGCCAAGCCAAACCAGATGATCCCGATCACGAACATGAAGATCAGCGGCAGCACAAACGCGCTTTCCACGATTTCCTGGCCGCACGTGTCGGCTGCGACATTGCGACAAATTGTCCAGAGAAACTTCATCGTAGTTACGACCTTCCCCAAAGCCTAGCGATGGCGAAGAGCAAGGTTGTCAGCGCCAATGCTACTCCATAAGGAATCTTCAACGACTTCGGATTATCCAAGGAAACCTCGGGCCCCGGCATGCGAAAGCTAAAAATCGACGCCAGCAATCGTCCCATGTTCCGCAACGTTTCCTTGAATCGCCGCTTGTAGATCACGAGTGCCAGGGCCATAATCCCCGCCATAAAGACTGAGATCATCAGCAGATCGACCAGCACTCTCGGCCCTACAAAGGCCCCCAAAGCTCCCGCCAGCTTCCAGTCTCCCGCGCCTAGGCTGCGTATGACCACAAATGGCAACAGCACTAACAATCCCAAGCCCGCTCCTAGCAGGGAAGTCCGTACACCCCACCATCCGCTAGCTGCCGCGTTCGCCGCAATCCCAACCAGCAGCCCCGAAACCGTCAGCCAATTCGGGATACGCCGGCTGCGTAAATCCGAAATACCAGCCGTTACCGCGAAAGCTACCGCCAATTCCAACACAACCGGCTTCAAACGGGCTCCCATTGGCCGGGTATTAGCCCGGCGCAACCCGCAACTTGCAAACTATGTTGAACCTGTTTCATTCCGAAGCGCCAGACTTTGCGGGGAAGGATAGCTCTGGGCTCATAAAGCCGAATACAAGCCTGCTGACGCGGATTTTCACACAGGCCCAGTATGAAGTCAACGAATACGCCCCCAACCGTATACTCGGTGGTCACCTGCGAAAGAAAAGGCCCGGAACGTGTCCGGGCCTCGGGAAGTCAGTCAATCTTAGCGGTTAAAGGCTCCCGCACTGTTGTGCTCAGCCACAATGCGCTTGGCATTGTCGGCGAGCGCTTTGGCCTGCGGCAGAAGGTCAAGACCCTTGAGCACTTCCGGATCCGATTCCGCCCTCACCTTCAAGCCCTCATCCTGGCCGAAAGCGTCGACGAAAATCTCAGCTTTAATGTTGGCCTTGATCCAATCGTTGTTATCGACGAGATCGGCCTGCGTGTAAGGTATGTTCGCCTCATCCAGCGATTTACGGAATTCCTGCATCACGGCATCATCCACCTCGAAGGTCTTCGTCGGATGATGATTCACCACATAGCGCTTGGCGTAGTTGAAGAACGCGTAATGCTGCAGCAGCGTGTCCTGAAAATGATTGCCCTTGACCGGAGGAATCACCACATCCGGCGTGATCCCGCCTCCTCCGTATACTGTGCGGCCACTGTCCGTCAGCTTCACTTCCCGGCTGGCGTTACTGCCCGACTCGGCTTCGCGGTTATAGTAGTAATCGTAGAGGGAAATATTGCTGTAATCGCGTTGAATCAGCCGTCCGCTGGGCGTGTAATAGTGCGCCGTGGTGAGCGCCAGACCAGTATTTTCCGAGAGCGGATAGACAGTCTGCACCAGCCCCTTGCCGAACGTGACTTCGCCTGCGATCAGCCCGCGATCATGGTCCTGAATCGCTCCCGAAACAATCTCCGCTGCTGAAGCGGTCAGCCGGTTCACCAGAACCACCAGCGGATAATCCTTTCCGCCGTTTCCATGCTGCGCCACATAACGCTTCTCCGCGGAAGCGCGCCCATGGTGCGAAACGATGAGCTGACCTTTCTTCAAGAACTTGTCAGCTACGCCAACGCCTTCGCTCAGCAATCCGCCGGGATTGCCTCGCAGATCCAAAATCAAACCTTTGAGATCGCCAAACTCGTCCAGAGCCTTGGAAACCTCTTCTTCCGTCGTCTCGTTGAAGCCGGTGACGTGCAGGTATCCAATGCCCGGCCGGATCAGGAAGTGCACGTCCACGCTGTAGCGCGGAATCTCATCGCGCACCAGGGTGAACTCCATCGGTTTCTCTACGCCTTCGCGCGAGATGCTGATGTGTACCGTAGTCCCCTTCGGCCCTTTGAGCAGGTCCGCTACGTCGCCCGTGCTCATGTTCTCGGTGGATTTTCCATCAACCGCAATGATCACATCACCTGGATGTATGCCGGCTTTATAGGCAGGAGTACCGGTGAAAGGAAAAATGACAATGACTTTATTGTTGCGCGGTCCAACTGTCATTCCGACACCGTAGTATTTGCCGCGCTGGTCCTCGCGCATCAGCGCGTAAGACTTGGGATCGAAGAAATTGGAGTGCGGATCGAGCGCGTGCAGCATCCCGGGAATCGCCCCGTTGTAAATCGCCTTGTCAGGGTTGACCGGCTCCGCATAATTGTCTTCAATGACGGCGTAGACATCCGTGAATTGCTTCAGGCTGTCCTTGACGTCAGAGTCGCTCGAGGGCGACGACGGCTGCTGGCCAGTTCGTTGGGCGAAAAGAATGCCCAGGAAACCGCAAGCCAACAGGAAAAAAAACACCAGAAAGAGCGATCGGCGAGAACTACGGGCCATTTTGATAAGTTTCCTTCGGTTGAGAGAAATCGAGCTTCCCCAGCTAGCGCGCTGAATACACGCAGTATATCACCAGATTAGACTGCTCCGGACCTGGATAGTCACCATCGGTAACCCGCCGTGACCCTTACTTTATCTTAGGATGCGGTCGAAGGCGCTTGAGGTTCTATTTGGCGAAAATAGGGGTGCTCGAAGAAGGCTCCTCAAACCTTCTCCATAGAAGCCGCTAGAATTGGCCTGCGAATCAATCACTGATTTGGGTCAAACATTGCCGCCTTTGGCGCTCCGCATTATGATGAACCCATGAGTTTTTCCGAGACGATCTTTCTGTTCTTCCTGGCCCTCATCATCTTTGGGCCGAAGAAGTTGCCAGAGATCGCCCGTCAAGCCGGACGTTTGCTCGCCGAACTTCGCCGTGCCTCCAACGAGTTCAGATCGCAGATTGAAACCGAAATCGCGCATTTGGAGGTAGAGAAGAAGGCTCAGGAGATCCTTCCGCCCAGTTCTGCGCCGCCGGGCGCGGTGGCCAGTTTGAGTCTGAACCCTGCCGCAAACGAAGCCGTTCCACCTGTATCGCAAGCAACATTAGCTGCCCCAGTTGACGGCTCATCTGCAGTCTCCAGTTCCGCTCATTCGAATTCGAGCGTCCCTACCTCGGTCGCGGAGAATCCAGAGTCCTCACCAATTGCGCTAACCGCCTCTGAGTCCGAAATTGTGCCCACATCTCAGGACTCGCATGTTTGAAAGCCAGACTGCGACTCCCGGGAATGACCCAAAGCGCGACGCCATGCCCACCATGGGCTTTCTCGACCACCTCGAGGAGTTGCGCACGCGTCTCGTCTACGCCATCGCCGCAGTGGCAGTGGGATTCTTTGCCTGCTGGTGGAAAGTGGAGGCCATCTACGACATCATGCAGCGTCCCATCATGAAGGCGCTCAGGGACAATGGCATGTCGGAGCGCCTCGTCTATCTGAATCCCACCGAGCCGTTCAACTTGTACTTGAAGATCGCTGCCCTCGCCGGACTGTTCCTGACTTCACCCTTCGTCCTCTACCAGGTCTGGATGTTTATCTCTCCCGGTTTATATCGCAACGAGAAGCGTTATGTTGTGCCCTTCATGGTTTCCACCATCGCGTTGTTCACGACAGGGGGATACTTCGGATATAAGGTTGTGTATCCGCAGGCGCTTGGTTTTCTCATTCATTTCGGAAGACAATTCCAGCCGATGATCACGATCGGCGAATATACATCGTTGTTTTTGAGCATCATCCTGGGCATGGGACTGATTTTCGAGATGCCCATTCTTATTTTCTTTCTCGCGCTGATGGGAATTGTTACCGCCGGCTTCATGTGGAAGAATTTCCGCTATGCCATTCTCCTCATTTTCATCATCGCGGCGATCGTCACGCCGACTCCCGACGTTCTGAATATGTGCATCTTTGCTGCCCCTATGATCGCGTTATATGTTGTCAGCATTGGAATAGCCTGGGCGGTCCATCCTAAGCAACGCCGCGCTCGAAAAGAAAAGAAGGCGGCATAACGTAACTTCGGCCTTCGGCGCACTCTTTGAGGTTCATTCGTGGTCAGCCTGAGAATGGTCGTGCAAGAACATGATCGGCAAGAGAATCGCCATCGCAGTGCTGTTACTTTCTGTCGTCGTATTACTAGCCTGCGACCGCGATAAGGACAGCGGTCCGGTAAATGCTCGGACCCAGCCTCCGGCCGCGGCCGCCGAAGATCCTCGCCCCAAGCTTTCTCTTCCTCCCGACAGCGCTCCGCCACCGACGATCGATTCCGGGCGTGCCATGGGATACGTGAAGGAGATCGTCAAGCTGGGTCCGCGCCCCATCGGCAGCGCAAATCATAAAAAGGTCGAGGACTACATCATTTCCCACCTCAAGGGCGACAGGGTAGAAGATGACGTCTTTACCGCCGATACGCCCGAAGGCAAGTTTCCCGTGAGAAACATCATCGCGAAGCTTCCCGGGACGCGCGACGGCATCATTGTGATCGCCAGCCATTACGACACAAATTATCCGTTGCGCAACACTTCGTACATTGGCGCCAATGATGGCGCTTCCTCCAGCGCACTCCTCCTCGAGATTGCGAACCAGCTACGCGGCAAGAAACGTGACGGCTATAGCGTTTGGCTGGTGTGGGACGATGCGGAGGAGGCTATGCGGACGTGGTCGGACACCGACAGCTTATACGGGATTCGTCACCTGGCGGAAAAATGGCAGGACGATGGGACGTTGAAGAAGATAAAGGCGTTCCTGTTAGCCGATATGATCGGCGACGCGGACCTCAATATCGATCATGACCAGAACTCAACGCCCTGGTTGGAAGAGGTGGTATATCAGGCATCCACTCGTCTGGGCTATCAATCGCATTTCTTCGCGCGTGAAAATCAAGTCTCGGACGATCACCTTCCGTTTATGCAACGAGGCGTTCCCTCCGCCGATCTGATCGATTTCGACTACGGCTACAACAACGTCTTCTGGCATACGCCGCAAGATACCGTGGACAAACTCGGCCCAAAAAGTCTGGAGATTGTCGGCAGCACGATCCTGGAGACGATCAACATCCTCGACAGAATGGATCCGCTCCCGCCGAAGTGAGGTCAAGACCCCCTGAAAGGCCGCACTCGGCGACCTCCGCGCTTGCTCTTTTGCTCTTTTCCATAAATTCATTTCTAATTCACGCGATATGCGAAACCTGAAAACTTTTTGTCTGTGCCTAATCCTCACAGCAAGTTGCCCCGCTGCAACTCCGTCGGCGGAATCCGACGATGCTACCCGCATTATTCAGTCTGCCCTCCAACCATCTCCAATTGAGAGCAACCTGCGCCATCTCACGGATGAAATCGGCGGCCGGGTGCCCGGTACGCCTGCCATGCAAAGGGCCGTGGAATGGGGCGTAAACATGTTCACCGCGGCTGGAGCGGACAGCGTCCACACCGAAACCTTCGCCATTCCTTATTCTTGGGTGGAGGGCGCGACGAAGATGTCCGTCAGTTCAACGGGAACAGCTCTAGATCCGAACCCCACCCAGATTCCGAAATTCGACTTCCGCGTGCGATGTGTTTCTATCGCATGGGCGCCGGCGCTCGCTCCGGTGAAACACGTCCCCGTCGTCGACGTGGGCAGCGGCAGTCCCGACGAATTCAAGAAGGCCGGCGATATTTCAGGGAAAATCGTACTCATCCACTCGGTTGTGCTGAAGACTTGGGACGACCTCTTCGCCGAATATACGATCGCACCTCCTGTGATCACGGCGGCCCTGAACGGCAAGGCCAAGGCTGTAGCTTTTATCGCCACGCGCGAGCACGACATTCTCTACCGGCACACGAATTCCTTCGCCGGCGAAATCGATCGCATCCCTCAAGTTCTGGTGGCGCGTGAAGACGGAGAACGCATCGGACGACTGCTGGCATCCGGACATCCGGTGTGGGCTGATCTGAGCATCCCGAGTCAACTCGGCGGCCCGATTAAAACCGCTAACGTAATTGCGGAAATCAAAGGCAGCGAAAAGCCCGACGAATTCGTGATTCTCGGGGCGCACCTGGATTCCTGGGAACTGGGCACAGGCGCGCTCGATAACGGCTGCAATGCGGCGCTCGTGGTCGATGCGCTGCGCGCGATCAAGGCCTCAGGATTGAAGCCGCGCCGCTCCATCCGCTTCATATTGTTTTCCGGCGAAGAAGAAGGCTTGCTCGGATCGCGCGCTTACGCCATCGCGCACCGCTCAGAACTCGATAAAGCTGCCGGTGTCATCATCTACGATTCCGGCACTGGCAAGACTACGGGATTCGCTACCGGCGGCCGCAAGGATGTTTTGGATACCACCAAGCGCATTATTGCGCCCCTGCGACAGTTCGGCGTTACCGAACTTAAGACCGATATGGAATGGGGGACTGACCATTTCGACCTTATGCTGGAAGGAGTCCCCACGTTTGTGGCAGATCAGGAGGAGGCGAACTATCTGGAGAATTACCATGCCGTCTCTGACACCTACGACAAGGTAGATTTCGTGCAGCTCAAGAAACATGTAGCCGAGGCCGCCGAATTTTCTTTTGCCTTGGCAAATCTTCCGGAGAAGGTTGGACCACGCTTTACCCGCGCGCAAATTAAACAATCCATGCACGAAACCGGTTCCGACCAAATGTTCAAAGCGGCGGGCATGTGGGACGCGTGGTCGAGTGGAAAACTGGGACGGCAGCCGTAATCAAATTTGCAAATTTCGATTTCCAATTGCCAATCGAATCAATCACGGTTCCAATTGAACATTGGCGATCGACAATCGGCAATCAGAATTGATTTATTTCTGGATCCTCTTCAACCTTTTCGCGCTCGGCATGCTGGTGTTGGACCTCCGCGTCTTCCGGCGCAGCGGCCGCATGCATTCTCGCGAAGCGCTCGTCCGCAGCGCAATGTGGGTGGGGTTGGCGGCAGCATTTGCCGGGCTGGTTTTTTTCTGGCAGGGCCGCCAGGTTGCGATTGAATTCATCACGGGTTACGTCCTAGAACTCTCTCTCAGCGTCGATAACCTTTTCATCTTCCTCGTGATCTTCCGCTACTTCGCCGTGCCCGAGGAGTACCAGCACCGCGTATTGTTTTGGGGAATCATCGGCGCGTTAGTGATGCGCGGCTGCTTCATCGCCGCCGGGGTTGGCCTCATCCAGCACTTTCACTGGATTTTTTACGGCCTGGGTGCGCTGCTTATTTATAGCGGCATTCGGCTGGCGCTTGCCGGCGATCACCAAATCGATCCGTCAAGAAATCCAGCGGTTCGAGCTTTACGCCGCTTGATCCCGGTGACCGATACCTACCAGGGCGGCCGCTTCTTTGTTCGCGGTTGGCAAGGGAAGGCGGGGCTCTACGCCACGCCGTTGCTAATTGTCCTGGCCGTAATCGAAACCACGGACCTGCTTTTCGCCGTCGATTCGATCCCCGCGGTACTCGCCATCACACTCAATGCCTTCATCGTCTACGCCTCGAATGTGTTCGCGATCACGGGGCTGCGGTCGATGTTCTTCGCCGTTTCTGGACTAATGAAGGTCTTTCGCTTTCTCCACACCGGCCTGGCGGCGATTCTGATCCTGGTGGGAGCGAAGATGATCGTGACAGATTATTTCAGGGTGCCAACCCTGGCGATGCTGGGCGCAGTAGCGGGAATACTCACTCTTTCTGTGGCAGCTTCAATTCTTATCCCGGAGAAAGAGCGGACGTAGAGAGGTCATCAACGTCCTCCAAACCGCCACTGCCCATAGGCTATTATGGAAGACCATGGCGCAAGTCACCATTCATGTCCCGCCGCGTCCTTACCAGGCTCGAATTGAGAACGGCTTACTATCGCGGGCTGGAGCGTTGCTGGCGGAATTGCTGCCGCAATCCAGCAAATTGTTTGTAGTAACGGCCCCTCCGATCCGCCGGCGTTGGGGTGCAAAGTTACTGAACTCGCTGACCTCGGCGGGCTTCAAACCTCAAGTTCTTCAGATTCCGGATGGCGAGCCCGCCAAGAAACTGGCCACCATTGAGACCATGGCTGAGAGATTGGTGCGCCTGGGCGCAGACCGCAAAGCGGTTCTGGTGGCTTTGGGCGGCGGCGTGGTTGGCGATGTCACCGGATTGCTCTCCTCCCTTTACATGCGTGGTGTGGACCTGGTTCAGATTCCGACCACCGTCCTGGCCCAGGTAGATGCCTCGGTTGGCGGCAAGACTGCCGTAAACCTTAGGGCAGGGAAGAATCTGCTCGGAACTTATCACCACCCGCGGGTGGTTCTCATTGACCCGGAGGTTCTGCACACGCTCCCCGATCGCGCTTTTCGCGCCGGCCTGTATGAAGCCCTCAAGTGCGGCATCATTGGCGATGTCGATCTTTTCCTGCGCTTCGAACAGAAGCGGGCTCAGATTCTGAAGCGCGATCCGGTCGAGATTGAAGGCCTCATCGCCCAAAGCGTGAAGCTCAAAGCGGAAATCGTTTCTGCCGATGAACAGGAAGGCGGCTTACGGCGCGTCCTCAACCTTGGCCATACCATCGGACACGCTCTGGAGGTGGAAACCGGCTACCGCGCCGTGCTTCACGGCGAGGCCGTCGCGTGGGGAATGATCGCTGCAACGAACATTGCGCTTACTGTCGGGCGCACGGACAGCGTTACCGCAGGCCGCATTGCCGACGCTGTGTTGAGCCTGGGCCGTCTCCCGGAGTTGAAAGTAAGCGCCCGCAAGATCCTCACGCGCCTTCAGGCCGACAAGAAAACTCAAAATGGCGCAGTCCATTTTGTTCTGCCGCGAGAAATTGGAAAAGTAGAAATCGCCTCCGACGTGCCCGACGAGGTAGTCCTCGACGCCGTCGAAGCGCTATGCCGCTTATCCCTCGGTGGCCGGGGCTGGAAGAAATGAAGATGCGGACGAAATGACTCGCGCGGCTGAGACTCCAAAGTCAACGGTTATGGGCGCGGCTCCGGAAGGCGCCAGTGACCCGCGCTGCGCGGCGCGCGCCGTGCGTGAGATGTTCACCTCGATTGCTCCGCGCTACGACCTGTTGAATCATGTGCTCTCGTGCAACGTTGATCGCCTGTGGTGGCGGCGCACTGCTCGCACTTTCTCCCACATTTTTGCCCAGCCGGACTGCCGTGTTCTCGACCTTTGCTGCGGCACTGGCGACATGACCTTTGCCTTGCGCAAGCAGGCATCCCAGGGGGAAGGGAAGTGTGGTCCGCAGATTTTGGGCGCCGATTTTTCTCACGCCATGCTTCAGCGTGCTCTCTCAAAATCTGTCGGACAGAGCGCTGCGAGCGCCGAGTCTCAAATGCCAGGTTGGATCGAAGCCGACGCTCTCAGCCTTCCGTTCCCCAATCAGCATTTCAAGCTGGTGACTTCGGCCTTCGGGTTTCGCAATCTCGCGGACTACGATGCCGGCCTGCGTGAAATCGCGCGCGTGTTGACGCCCGGAGGTGAATGCGGCATCCTCGAGTTCGGCGAGCCCAAAGGGCTGATGGGCCGCCTCTATCGCATCTACTTCAGGCAAGTACTGCCCCGCGTGGGTACCGTGATTTCGGGCGTGCGCGGCCCTTATGCTTACCTGCCGAATTCAGTCGAACGATTTCCGGAGCCGGCAGAAATGTTGGATCGCATGCGCCGCGCCGGCTTCCGCGAGGCTACATGGACGCCATACACGTTCGGTATCGCTGGCTTGTATCGCGGCAAGAAGTGAATCCCCCCGGAACCCTCCTACCCGGCATCCCGCAACAACTTGCTCAGTCTTTGCAGGTCGCCTTCGCTCGTGTCTCCGATGACGAAGTATCTTAGGCCGTTCTGCGCCCAGGTCTCCATATGGAACGAGAGTGTATCGGCTGTTCCTGTTGGCAGACTTTTTATCTCCGCCGCACGATCCGGCAAAATGAAAACGGAAATGTAGTGCTTTCGGATCTGATAAATCAAATGTGCGCTCGGAATCTGTTCCAGATACGCAACTCGTCCTCCGATTAAAGCGAAATCCGACCCCGTCAACTCCGGCAAATTGAAAGTGAACGGGATCCTTCCCTGGAACCAAGGTTTCACGGTATGGCGGTCCGAGGAAACTACGTCCACTAGCGTGCTGCTAGCCAGGGTGCTCACGTGCAAGTCTGCCAACTCACCATAGATACGCTGCCGCGCCGCTCGCTGTTGCCCAAAGTACCCGGTCAAGAAGAATGCCGCAATTACCAACACAAGTGCAGGAACAAGAATAAGTCGCCACCACTCAGCAATTCCACTCTTTGATTTCGAGCCAACCTTCTTTGCGATTCTGTTCCGTAGTTCCGCGCTTGGGGTGTATCGCGATCCCGCCATTTGTACCGCCCGTTTGAGTTGCACCCGTTCCAAAACTTCACCAGAACAAGCCGCGCACGTTCGCAGATGGGCAGCCAAAGCTGCGGCCTCAGCCACCGGTAGTTCACCATCGAGGTGGCGGTCCAGGTCTCCGCGCCACTGGTCACATGCCATGCCGGCCTCCCTCGATCTTGGGGCGGAGAGCAGTGCGTAGCGCCTGGCGGGCGCGATACAGCCTTGACATCACCGTGCCCATGGGAATCGCCAGGGTTTCCGAAATCTCCTGGTATGACATCTCCTCCACTTCACAGAGCAGCAAAATTTCCCGGAACTGCACCGACAATTCTTCCAATGCACGTTGGGCCATTTCGCGATTGGCCCGTTCGATGAATAGACCCTCGGGCGTGACCTTCTCCGTTGGCAGGCTGTCGCCGCTCGCTTGGTCCAAAACAACCATGGTCTTCAGTCCCGTCCGCGAACTCAGAAATGAGTTTCGCAGGATGCGGTAAATCCATGCGCGAAAATTTGTACCCACCTGGAATGACGAAAATCCGCGTAGCGCCTTCGCGTAGGTTTCCTGAACCAGATCCTCAGCCTCGGCCCTGTCCTGGGTCAACCAGTGTGCAAAGTTATAGAGCTGATCGAACAGAGGCATCGCGAGATCTTCAAACGACACCGCGGTCAGCCGCTGTTCGGACACCCGCATAGAGTAAACCACCCACACGCCGATTTACTCCCAGGAATAATGTGCGACCAGGCTGGTCGCTCGTGGATGGCAAATTCCTTTACATCGAGCTATTAGCCCGCGCTCGCTTCTTTTGCAGGGACTGCTGCCGTCTTAAAGCTGTCGGCAAATGCATCCGCAATCGTGTGGCGCATCACCTTTTCGTATTCCGGACCCAGGAACTTGCGCAGGCGGTCGGTATTCATGATGTACTCCCCGGTCATATAGGGAAGAGCCTCCGGCGGAATCGCCGAGATTTGGCGCTTCCACAGAAACTGCAGCGCCAGGCGCATCGCCAATTTACCCGGAACGCGCAGCAGCTTGGCCTGTGCCATCTCGATACAGCGCCCGTACGTGAGCGGCTCTCCACGCCCAGCGACGTTCAAAATCGTCAAGCGTTGCGGCTCCGGATCCCGGTGCAAGATGTGGGTGATCACCCGAGCCATATCGTCTACGTGGATGAACTGTATTTTGTTTTCAAGATACTGTTGACCGCGGGGAAGCACGCACGGAAGCCGCTTGCCCTCCCTACGCATCTTCTCCGCCCGCGCGCTCTTGCCGTTGGGAGTGCCGCGAAACGCTCCCAGCAGGTAGTTGCTTACCGTAGCCCCGGCAAAAATGTGCGGACGCAGAATGTAAACGCTACACCCGCGCAGAGCCGAAGAGCGTTGCTGTACCACCTCGTCGCTCTGCTTTTTATGGATCGCGTAAGGGAGAGTGTGCGCCGCCATCGGCGACTCCTCCATCGCCGGAGCCGGCAGGCTAGGCCCATACACAGAAACACTGCTGGGAAAAATAAATTGCCTGATGCCTGAATCAGCGGTGCGGTTCGCCTCGGTGATGGCTTCCATGACCCGGGCCGTCCCGGCCACGTTGATCTGCCACATGCGCTCAGCATCGAGTACCCCCGAGCGCACCGCGTCGATCACAAACGCAAGGTGGACCACCGACACCGGTCTTACATCCCGCAGCAATTCGTAGAGTGCCCGGGTGGAAGCCTCGGCTCCCAAATCAAGACGTTCGAATCGGAGTGGCAAATCGGTCTTAGGTGTACTCAGGTCCACCCCGATTACCGAGAAATCTTCCAGCAGCGGGAGCAAACGCGATCCCAGGTTTCCTGCGATGCCGGTGACCACGATGACAGGTTTATCGCTCGCCATCAGTTGGAGTTGGACGGAGGCGCCGATTGCGCAGGGGGCTGCGAGGTCGGGTTGGCAGCCGGAGCGCCAGCTTGCGGCTGCGTTGGAGGCGGTGGGACATTGGGCCGCGGAACGCGCGGCGGTAGCTGCCCTGGAGGACGCCCTCCCATTGGCCCGCTCGGAGCCGGCGGCCCAAAGTACGCGTCGTTCGTTTCCGTGTGATACGAGTTCGCGTACGTGTCCATCATTTCCTTCATTCGCTGGCTCTTCAGTGTATTGCGAATTTCCTCGCTGACCTGATCCAGCGGAAGAACCTGCTCGCTCACCACTTTGTAAATGTAACGTCCGCCATTGTCGGTGATCACCGCGGAAACTCCGTCCACTTTCAGATCAAACACCGCGGCGTGTGCCGGAGGCAACCCGGTGCGCCGCACTTTCGGCAGATTGACCGTAGGCGTCTCCACTTTCATGCCTGCGGCTTCGTAAGCTTCTTTTTGCAGCTTAACGAAGTCTTCCCCAGCAGCGGCTCGTTCCCGCAAGCTCTCGGCCAATTTACTCAGCTCCTGCTCACCTGCTTCCTGTTTCGCCTTATCCGCGGCCTCCTTCGCTTTTTGCCGCTCTTCGGTCAGCTTCTCGCCATTCTCCGTTCTCTTCTCCAATTCCGCTTGCTTGTAGCGTGGAATAAAGAGCCGGTCCAAAGAGAATTGCTCATACGCCTCAGGATTTTTCTTGTAGTAAGCCTCTATATCTTCAGGTGAGACTTTCTCCGCCTCTTCCTGCACCGAGCGCTGCAGTTGCTGCGTCAGAATCTGCATCTGCACAACTTTCAACGTCTCTTGATATTGCGGAGTCTTGTCCAAACCCTTGGCTTTCGCCGCTTCCGACATGGCTATGAACTTAGGCAGCGCTGTTGCCAGTTGGTGTTTCAACTGCGGCGTGACGTTCGGCGAGAGGCCGCTGGCAATCTTCTCAAACTCTTTCCGGGTAATGACCGTCTTACAGTCCTCCGGCTTCTTGCCAGCCGTCTTGGCGGCTGCCGAGCCAGTCTTGGCTGTCTCGTTAGTCGGAGTGGCCGAGCAGACGCCAAAAACCGTAAGCACGGGTGCGTCTTCCAGAACTTCCGATCCCGCGCTCGCCGCAGTTCCATTTGCAACCTGCGCTGGACTCTGCGGTGTCCTCGCAGTTCCGGGTGGCGCTTGTCCCCAAGCCATCGACCCCAACCACACACACAGCACCCAACTCTTACTCATACGAAAAATCCTCCAGGATTGGTAGATCAGGAAGTTGCAATCGCTCGAACCTAGCATCGTAGCATAGGAGCAGCTCTCCGCAGTACCGCCTTGGCCTTCCGTTCAAGTGCGTCGGAAAGCTGATTCCCTTGGCGCAATTCCGCCTTAGCGGCGATAATCCCATCATGTCCGGGACGCCGGCCCTTTACTCACCCAAGGCGATGCGCGCCGAAAAACGCGCCGTGGCGGGAAACTCGGTGCTCGCCGCCCTGCTCATCACGGGCGGAAAAATCGTGGTTGGCGTCACCACCGGCAGTCTGGGCATTCTGTCGGAAGCCGCGCACTCCGCGCTAGATCTCATCGCAGCCCTCCTTACCTACTTGTCGGTCGGAGTCTCCGACAAGCCGGCTGATGCCGATCACCAATACGGCCACGGCAAAGTCGAAAATTTCTCGGCCTTCGTCGAAACCGGGCTGCTCCTGCTGACCTGCATCTGGGTGATCTACGAAGCGATTGTTCGACTATTTTTCCGACGCGTAGACGTCGAGCCTTCCGTCTGGGCCTTCGCCGTGATGCTCGTCTCCATGGTAGTGGACTACTGGCGCTCCCGCGCTTTAGGCCGCATCGCCACCAAGTACGATAGCCAGGCACTTGAAGCCGACGCACTCCACTTTTCCACCGATATATGGTCCGCAGGCGTCGTAGTCCTGGGCCTCGCTCTTATCCTGGCGGGACGCGTCTACAATCTGGATTGGCTGCGCCTCGCTGATCCCATCGCCGCTCTTTTTGTCGCAGGCGTGATCGTTTCCGTGAGTTGGCGGCTGGCACGGCGCACCATCGACGCACTGCTTGACGCAGCGCCGGCTGGAGTCCGCGGTCAAATCACCGACGCCGTTTCACACGTTGATGGTGTGCTCGAAATCGGGCGCGTGCGCATCCGCCGCTCCGGAAACCGCTATTTCGCCGATCTTGCCGTTGGCCTGGCGCGCACGGTTACCTTCCAACGCTCCGAACAGCTTGTCGAAGCTGTCACAATCGCGGTGCGCGAGATCCTTCCCGACGCCGACGTCACCGTTCAACCGCTACCCCGTGCTCAGCGTTCGGAAAATATCTTCGATCGCATTCGTGCCGTCGCTACTCGCCACAATCTGAACGTCCACGACATCACGGTGCAGGATTTCGACGGCCAGCTTCACGTCGAGCAACACGTCGAACTCGACGAATGCATGACCCTGAAGGACGCCCACGATCAGGTCACTGACCTCGAAGCCGACATGCGCCATGATGTGCGCGAAATCGCAGCCATCCTCACCCATATCGAAAGCGAGCCCGCCACTATTGAGAAGCCGGAAGAACTGGTGCGCGACGCCGACCTGGAGCGTCAACTTAAAGTTGTCGCTGCGGAATTCCCCGACATCCTGGATGTTCACGAGTTTGTCGTCACCCGCGTTCGGGGACGGCTATATGTTTCCTGCCACTGCACGATCGCCGACCATCTTTCGCTAGTGCGTGTCCACGAGATCCAGACCGAACTTGAAATCCGCTTCAAGCAAGCCGCTCCTGAGTTGTTCCGCGTGCTGATTCATCCCGAACCAAGCACGGATAACCGCAGGTAAAATCTAGCTGGAGTACTTACCTATGACGAACGCCCGCGCCACCTGGATCGAGAAACACCGTTTCAACGCATTATCCGACAGCGGCCACTCCATGGTCGTCGACGGGGACAAGACCACCGGCAATACTCCCATGGAACTGGTTCTCATCGGATTGTGTGGCTGCACCGGCTACGACGTCGTTTCCATTCTGCAGAAGAAGCGGGAACCGTTCACCAGCCTTGAAATCCGCGCCGAAGCCGAACGTGCCTCTGATCCTCCGTCCGTCTATATAGGAATTAGGGTGATCTACCGTTTCGGTGGTAAAGTCTCTCGCAAGGCCGTTGAGGACGCAGTCCGTCTTTCGAAGGAGAAATACTGTTCAGTCTCGGCAATGCTGGAGAAGACTGCGAAAATTAGCACCTCAATCGAGTACACCGACGAATAGGCTTACGGTGCCTTATGGCGCTAAGAATCCTGCTCTTCACTCAATCCGGCTGTCTCTCTTGCGAGCTGATGAAGATTTTTCTCGAAGCCAAGGAAATGGTTTTCGAAGAACGGAACATGAGTCTCGACTCCGCTGCCCGCGTGGAGTTGCTCGAAACCTACCACAGCCACACTGCCCCAACCCTGGTGATTTTCACCGCTGCCCGTGCCGAAGTAATCGAAGGCTTCCATCCGGACCGCCTTGACCACCTGCTCTCCGCTGCCTGATCATCGAAGTCATCCCCGAGGATCGCTATTCGAAATACAACTCAGCCAAGCTCGCCGCCGCATCCACTCCGCGGATATTTCTTTATCGCTTCCGCCGCCTTTCTGTGGGGAATCTCGGCGGCCCTCGGCCGCGCCGTCTTCACTGGCAAGCTTTCGCTAGGCGCCGCCTCCCTGCGTCACATCGACCCGCTGATCCTTTCCCAAAGCCGCACTACCTTTTCGTTACTCGTGCTGCTTCCTCTTCTCGTTGCAGGGAAGGGTTGGCAGCGCATCAAACTTCCTGCCCGCGATCTCGCCTACTGCTTCGTGCTCGGGACACTCGGTGTAGCCGTCTCCAACTATTTCTATTATGTCGCCATCCAGCGAACCAATGTCGCCACCGCGATCATTGTGCAATACACTGCCCCGGTGTGGGTTCTACTCTATGTGGTGGCTCGCGGCCAACAAAAACTCACAGCGCAAAAGGTGGCTGCCGTTGCCTTTGCTGTGACAGGAATCGCGCTGGTCATCGATCTCCTCGGAGCCGCGCTCCCCGGAAATAAATCCGGCGCTGCGCTCCATCTCGATCTCTACGGCATCATCGCCGCGCTGCTCGCCTCATTCTCCTTCGCTTTCTACAATGTTGGCGGACACCGCATCCTTGCCCGCCACGACCGTTGGCGCGTCCTCGTCTGGACTCTCACCGCCGCTACAGCCTTCTGGCTGGTCGTCAACCCTCCGTGGAAAATCGTGGCCGCTCGATACGCAGCCGCGCAGTGGCTTTTTCTTTTCGTTTTCTCGATGATCTCAGTGCTCGGCGCTTTCTCGCTTTACTTCCTCGGCCTGCAGCATCTGGAGCCCACTCGCGCCATCATCGCCAGTTGCCTCGAGCCAGTGTTTTCGATTCTGCTCGCCGCCCTGCTTCTGGGCGAAGTGTTGCGTCCCATTCAGGTCCTGGGAATTGGCTTGGTACTTTCTGCCATCATGATCGTGCAACGCCCCAGTCGCAGCGTGACCGGGGACCGAGTGGTGGTTGAGCCGATCGAATAAGAGGAAGAGGAATCTCGGTGTTTCCTCCCCGGATACCCCGCCAGATTTGACAATGTCTCCTCTTCCAGTCGTGCGATGCTTGGTAGGGTGGTCGCAACCTTTGGATAAACACAGTCCGCAAGTGGAGCGCTTATGAGATTTCAGCGGCTCGCCGTACTCTTTGCTTTCCTCGTGACATTCCTCACTCCTTGTTTTGCCCACCACATGGCGGTGGTGGTCGATAAGGACAACAACGTTGGAAACGTCGCGGCCGCCCAACTGTCGAGGATTTTCCGCGCGGAGATTAAGAAGTGGCCGGACGGCAAAACTGTCGTCCTGGTTCTGCACAAGGATTCTGTCGGCGAAAACGAAACCCTTCAGCGCCTGATCAAGATGAGCCCCAGCGAATTGAAAACGCTGATCGCAGCTCACAAGGACTCCATCCAGGTGGTGGACTCCGATGCGGACATACTCAGGATCGTGCAATCCACGCCTGGGGCGATTGGGTTGGTGGAACTCCGCTCCGTCGACAACACGATTAACGTGGTGCGCGTCGACGGGAAATTGCCCATGGAATCTGGCTATTTGCCGCATTAGGCTGGATCTGCGCCGGCGAATCGTCCGCCGAAGCGCCTCACCTAGGCCGCCCGTTTTCGATCACGCGCATCCGACGGCAAAGGTCTTCGTCCCACTGCTCCACGCCTAGCGGAACGGAGCCGTTGAGCAAGCCCGCGAAAGCCTCAAGCGCTTTGCGGGCATCTCCAATCAAGTAATAAAACGCTTCCCAGTTATCACTGTCTTCGCCGTCGTGATTGGGAATCACATATTGAAAGTGCGACGCCTCCTGCAGTTCCTGGTAGGTGCTAGATGCACGAGTCTCGACATCTTCTAAATCCCTCAACGACAACTCCCCCTTTTGACGCCGAGTCCTCCGCAAGAGCTTGCGCCGCATGATGTCGGTGAGAAGTTCATGAAAGGACACATTGCGTTCCGGGGCAGTTAAGTAGGCGATTTCCTCCTGCGAAAGCGGCGACACAAAAATACTGAGTCGCGTGACCTCTGCCAAGCGAGGATGCGTCTGCAGCGCCCGGCCAATATATGGATTGCCCTCGAACAAGACATCGCCTCGCTGAAGCAAAGACTTCAGTTCCTCGAGGTCCACTGCTTGTAAGTCAGCCCGCGCCTCGAGCACGGCGTATCGTTGATCCCGCCGTAACGCCTCCACCTGAGCCCGCGTGCGAAAGTGAAAATCCACTCGGTCAAGCTCGCCAGGACGTGGAGCGCGGCTGTTAACCAGCACTAATTTCTGAAGTTTGGCGAACAACCCAAGATGGAATTTCCCAAGGGACTTGTAGAGCGGAGTCTTCCCGACGCACGAGGGCCCGCTGAGAATTACAAGACGTCCGGTTTTCTCAGGACTCATGGTTCATCGTCTCAAAGCTAGGAAGCCGCTCGCTGTGGGTAATGTCCAATGATCTTGCTGATGAAGCCGTGAAAGCGATGGATGCCCGCGGTGTCCGGTAAGAACATAAACGGACAAGCTCCGGGAACCACCGCCATCCCGCGCTCCCGGCATAACTCGACCGCTTCCGCGCTCACTGAGCCCTTACCCGTAGCCCTGTACATCCAAACCCGCGGCACCTTCGCCTCTAAGCAGTCATTCACGACGGATTCAGTGGCTTTCGGGGAAGTCATCAGCAGGACTCCCTGGACGGGCGGCTGGATGTCCTGCACCCGCGCAAAACACCGTCGCCCCTGCACTTCGTCAACGTTGGGATTCACCGGCACCAAATCATACCCACGGCGGCAGAGTTCTTCGAACAGCTTCACACTGAAGCTAGCGGGATTCCGCGAAACCCCCGCCATCGCAATACGTTTATGAGAGAGAAAATCTTCGACGGCTTCCAGGGACGCATGCTGAGTTGCCATATCCCCTCCTGCATGAAACAGATTGCCCGCATCCAACCGGGCCGTCCTGATTGTGAAGCGTAGCGGGCTAAGCGTCAGTGATCCGAGACACAAAGTCGCAGTAGGTGAAAATACCTCCTCGCCTTCTTCACATCGCGTGCGATCTGCTCCCGTAACGCTTCCACGGACGGAAACTTGATTTCATCCCGCAGCCGATCAAGAAAACAAATTTCCACCTCACTCTCCGGCGTCAGCTCAATAGGATGAAAATTCAGCAAATGAGTCTCGATAGCAAACGAATCGGCCCCAAACGTCGGTCGGTTCCCCACATTGGTCACAGAATCAAAGCACTCCACCCCCACACGCGTCCACGTGACATAAACGCCATCCTCCGGCACGAGTTCTTCGTAGCGCGCCAGGTTGATGGTGGGCACGGTGTACTTCGACCCGTAGCCCCGCCCGCGGCCCGGTGCGCCCAGAATGCAAAACGGACGCGCCAGCAGATGCCGCGCTCTGCTCACCCGCCCTTCGCCCAGCAGCTTACGAATGTGACTGCTCGAAACCGGCTCGCCGCGCAGCTTCTGCTCCGGATAAGCTTTCACTTCGAATCCCATCTCCTGCCCCAACTGCTCCAGCAAATCCACATTCCCGGCCGCCTTGTGTCCGAAGCGAAAGTTGTAACCTTCATGCACTTCGCGCGCATGTAGTTTCTTTTTTAAGATGCGTTCGGCAAACTGCCGCGGTGTCATCAGCGAGAGATCGCGTCCGAAGGGTAACATCAAGATGGCGTCAATTCCGGTCGCCCCGAGCAAGCGCAATTTCTCTGGGGTTGGAGTGAGTAGTTTCAGTCCCGAGTCCGGCCGCAGAATGCGTGCCGGATGCGGCTCAAACGTTACTGCCACGGCCTTCGCGCCGCTGGCCCGTGCCCTCGCAGCAATCTTGCCGAGCACGAGCGCGTGCGCTCGATGGACGCCATCGAAGTTACCCACGCTTACCAACGAAGGCCCAAACTCCGCCGGAACATCCTCGAGTCTATGAAAAACCTGCATGATTATGCGCGGCACTTAGCCGGCGAAGTCGCAAAGTACGCTGACAAACCTGACGAATTCCTACCTTGCTGATCCGTGAATTCTCGGCGGCGCCCCTCGGCGGTAGGTCTAAATTTCAAAATCCACTCTCAGCCCGTCATACGCCAGCCGCACATGCGCTGGCAAAGTTGCGTTAGTGGCCTCGTGCGCCAGATCATGGCAAATGTGGGTAAAAAAAGCCCGCTTGGCCTTCACTCGATCCACGATGCGCAGCGAATTCTCTACCGTCGAATGCGTCGGGTGCGGCTTGTGCCGCAGCGCATCCAAAAAGAGAACGTCCAATCCTTCGAGCTGACGAAACGAGGCCTCCGGAATTTCACTATGGTCGGTAAGATAGGCAGCCTTTCCAAATCTAAATCCATAGATCTCGACCTCGCCGTGAATCAAACGTACCGGCTCGAACTGAGCGCCAAATATCTCCACTGGACCATCAATCGGCCGCAACTCGAGTCGTGGCAGACCGCCGTATTTGTAGTCCCCGTCAAAAATGTAGCTAAACATTTTGCGGAGGAAAGCGGCCGCATCCGGACGCGCATAGAGTGGGAGCTTCCCCGGCTTGTGGCAGTAACTCAGCGGGCGCAAATCGTCGATGCCCAGGATATGATCCGCGTGGGTGTGCGTGTAGAAGACCGCGTCCACCCGCGTGATGTGCTCCCGAATCGCTTGAGCGTAGAAATCTGGCGTGGTGTCAATCAATACAACTTTGCCCGCAAATTCCAACATGATCGAAGGACGCGTGCGCCGATCGTGAGGATGGCTGGAGCGGCATACTGCGCAATCGCAGCCTAGCGTAGGCACGCCCATCGATGTGCCGCTGCCCAGCACCGTGAGGGTGGCCTTCATACCTTCACTCTCTTGCTGCACCTGTTTGGACCCGCCACGCCGGTACGGTCACCGTCCCGTGGTTCCCGTGGCTGCTCCAGGCTGCGGCGGACGCGACAGCGCATTGGTCACTTCCACGTACGCCATGCGCACTTCGTAGAGGCTGTTTTGCAGAAAGTTCTCTTCCGTGGAAGTTAGATTGCCTTTGGTTTTTTCCGCCAGCAGCGCCAGGGTGTCGATGGTCTGGCGTGCTCCGATGATGTCCATCCGTGGCTGCTCCCCCTGCTGCTGCATCAATCCCAACTGCAGCATCGCAGTCATGTAGAGCGACGCCAGAAAGCGCTCGAACGTCATCTCGAATTCTTTGGCATCGCGCCCGCTGAGTTCCACGCGCGAGTCCAGCGCATCAGATGACTTTCGGTACGCATCCGCCTGCGCCCGTTGCTCCTCCACGGTCGGCATCGGAGGGACCTCTGGCCCTGCTGGCGAGTTTGCAGCCGGCACTGCCTCGGGTTTCTGGGCCACGGGAGCCGTGGCCTTGGGTGCTTCCGATTCCTCGCGAACATCTTGCCGCCGTTCGCCGTCCTCGGTAAACAAGCGACGGTCGGTTACCGTGAAACCTGATTCTTGTCTCTTCTCAGCCATAGCATCCGTCCTTCTCTGCCTCGTCCAAAATTTTGAGGAATATCTTCTTCGCGTCCTCCGCGATTAAAGCTTTTCTTACCGTTGCAGTAACGATTCCCGAGCCGGAGCAACACCCGCCAGCGGCAACTGGGTTACAGTCGCCTTGAGCCCGCCAATCATGACCTCGCGCCCGGGCACTCCCACTTCTCGCCGTATATATCCCAACGCTAACTTACGTTCGCTCAACGGTAAGCGAACAAGAGCGACACTGGTAATTTCTCCCACTTCCTTCTCGCCCGAAACAATCTTGGCGTCCGTTGCAATCTCCGCCGAGCCTTCCAATACAAAGCCGGTAAATTTGCGATGCACGTTGCCGCGGGATCGAATGCGCTCCACGATCTCTTGTCCCACGTAGCATCCTTTGTTGAAGTTGAGCGCGCGCATCTGCTCGGTTTCCTGCGGCAAGTCGCGCTCACGAATATCCACTCCGTAGAGCGGAACGCCTGCCGCGATGCGTTGTATCTCCAGCGCTTCGCTTCCCACCGGAGTCGAGCCGGCGGAAACCAGAGACCGCCATGTAGCGAAAACATCTTTCGGCGCAAGCCAGATTTCGTACGACTCATATTGCGCGTCTTCGCCACGCACTACCGTGCATTGCACACAGTCGCAATCGCAATTGCATCGCGCCAAATGGGTCTGCAGTGGTTCCATTTCCGTAACCTCGATCCCCGCGGCGTTCAGGCCAGTGCGTGCCTTAGGCCCCGCCATGCCCAACGCCGTCCAGTTCCCGCTGATATTCGCGACTCGCACATCATCCATGATGATGTAATGGTCGAAGGTCGCCAGGATCTTCTCAACCTGGCTGCGATCTGTCTCGACGGTTAGCGTCTCGCCGTCATTGAAAACCAGCATGTCGCCGAGGATGCGCCCCTGCGGATTCAGCAGGAAAGAATAAACGCCTCGCCCCTCGTTCAGATCGCGAATATTGTTCGTAACCATCCCGTTCATCCAGCGCGCGCGATCGCTGCCCGCCAGCGAGATCCGGGCCCGGAAGCCGAGGTCATAAACTCCGCTACCATTCCGCAAGGCATCGAATTCCCCCTGCGGATCGGAATAGCTCGCTGCCGTTTCGGCCCCGCGGTACTCGCTCACGCGCATGGAGAGCGCCTGATTTGCCGCTTGCGCACGAAGAGCCTCTTGGAGTGGAGTGCGGAACATGGAATATTGATTATAGCGAAGGACTTCGTGATTCATCGGCCGTTGGCTCTGCCTATTCGGCAATTGGGGGTTGGCAATTGAAAATCTTGCCCCGCCGGGCCTCCAGAGAATCACGCACGGATTCAGATTGGCTTGTGTTAACGTTTCTGCCGTGGACCCGCAAAGGACTTCCAAGAAACGCATTGCTGTGATTCCAGGAGATGGAATTGGACAAGAAGTAATCCCCCAGGCTCTCAAAGTAATCCGCGCATCCGGAGCGGACGTCGAAATGAGCGAGTTCGACTGGGGCGCCGATCGCTATCTCCGCGACGGAATGACGGTCCCTCCCGACGGATTCACCATGCTCGGCCGCGACTTCGATGCAATTTTTGCCGGCGCCTTCGGCGATCCGCGAGTGAAAACCAATATCCACGCCAAAGAAATTCTACTCGGCATGCGCTTCAAGATGGATCTCTACGCCAACGTACGCCCGGTGCGGTTGCTCGATGCGGCGCTATGTCCCCTGAAAGGTGTCGAGCCGAAGGATGTGGATTTTGTCGTGATCCGCGAAAATACGGAAGGTGCGTACACAGATGCCGGAGGCGTCTTCAAACAAGGCACTCCCGACGAAATCGCGATCCAGGAAGACATCAACACCCACAAGGGAGTCGAACGCGTCATCCGCTACGCGTTCGAGTATTGCGAGGAACATCGCAAACTCGACGGCTCCCCACGTGGCCGGGTCCTCATGTGCGACAAGTCGAACGCGATGACACACGCCGGCGGCTTATGGCAGCGCGTGTTCAGGGATGTAAGCGGCGAGCACCCCCAGATCGCCGCGCAGACCATGTACGTGGACGCGCTCTGCATGCAACTGGTGCGTGATCCTCGGTCTTTCGACGTGATCGTAACCAACAACATGTTTGGCGACATCATCACCGACCTCGCCGCGGGACTGCAGGGCGGCCTCGGCATGGCGGCCAGCGGAAACATTCATCCCGGCAAAACCTCCATGTTCGAGCCGGTCCACGGCTCCGCCCCACCGATCGCTGGGAAAAATGTGGCGAACCCGATCGGCGCGATCCTCACCGCCGCGATGATGCTGGAGCATTTGGGGTTGACTCAGGAAGGGGGCAAGATCGAAGGAGCCGTGCTGGAAGCGGTAAAGCAGAAGCAAACCACGCAAGACATCGGCGGAACGCTTGGGACGCGGGAAGCCGGAGAATGGGTGGCGGAGAAGATATGAACCAACATTGGAAGAGACTGGCTGGCATCGCGCAGGTTGCAGTGGCCCTTTTGGCAGCTTATTTTGTGCTGCCGGCCGGAGCCGCATCAATTCAAAAACGGCAACAGGCATCAGTCCGTGGACCGGAGCGGGATCAATCTGGAGATATTCGCGTATCGTCCAAAGAAATGCTCGGTCACTGCAGTCTTACTCGTGTTCCACGGATTACCCCGCAATGTGGACTCCTACCGCGACGATCTGCATTCCCTGGCAAATGAATTTTGCATGTTGGAAGTCGTGCCTCTGTTTGACGAGCAGCGCTTTCCATGGTGGCGCTACCAGAAAGATGGCATCGCTCACCAAGGGCGAGTGATGCCGTCGGACGCGTGGACGGGAAAGCTTGTGATAGGACTCGTGGACCGGATACGAAAGGACGAGAACCGACCAGGGTTGCCCTATGTAATGGTTGGACATTCTGCGGGAGCCCCATTCTAGAGTCGATTTACCGCGTTTATTCCCAACCAGGCGACGGCCATCGCGATCGCCAATCCGTCCACGCACGTGATTCCTAGTCTGAATGTGGATCCGCCATTCGGATTCAGGGGTGTTTATGACCCGGACAAAGCCGACACAGCTTGACAGAACCACCTGGTACAGCCCGTCCTCATGGTGCTGGGCGAGGAAGACGTCGGTGACAACATCGCGACGACGAACCAGCCGCGCTAGAAGCAGGGAAGGACTCGTTTCGACCGCGGGATGAACACCTTTCATGCGGCACCGGCTGCGCTAACGGCTCATGGCTGGCAACTGCAATGGAAGTGGATTGAACTCCCCGGCGTGGGGCACAGCGTAGCCGAAGTATTCGGTTCGCGCCAGGTAAAGGCCGCGATCCGGAGCTCGTTGTCCAGGCGTGAGGAAAATACTGTCAGCTCATAGGGCAAAATAGTGCTCGCATGATGAAAAGAATTAGGTTTACTGCTTCCCCCCCACCAACAGTGCCAACTCCCGCCACTTCCAGTGACAATCCACGTCCACAAAGCCAATCTCCCGCAGCCACCGCAGTTGCGTTTCAAAGTCCAATAGCTTGTTGGATGGATCTTCCGTTTCGACCGTGTAACCGATGCACCGGAGAAACTCTTCGTGCAGCCGCGGCGTCGGCGAAGCCACGTGCTCCAGGTTGCAAAAGACCCCGCCGGGATTCAGCAGGCTGTAAATCTCGGCATACAGCGCGCGTTTGCGCTCGTGCACCAGATGATGAATCGCGAAGCTGGAAACCACGGCGTCGAACCTGCCTAGCGTGGGCAGTGGGTGGTCAAGATTGTGAGTCACGATGGTGACGGAGGCATCCTCAGCAAATCGTTTCCCAACGGCGGCCAGCATCGCAGGCGAGAAATCAACGGCTACCGCTTCTGCTTTGCCGCGGATCTCCTCTTCAGTCTGGCCGCTCAACGCCGACTTGACCAGCGCAAGCAGACGGCCATCCCCGGTGCCGAGATCGAGAACCCGTCGCGCTCTCGCCGGAACGAATTCGAGAAGGGTCGATTCGCCTTCGCTGCGGTGCAAGATGGAATCAGCGCGATTGAGATAGTCGCGCGCGTGCTCAGCCGAAGTCCAGCGGTTTACGGCATTTGTGGTCATTTTTCGTCCCCGAGGACTGGTGTCCTTGAAGTGAGTATAGGGAAACAGGGTAGACTCGTTCCTAATGAATATCTTTAAGTTGCTACGGAGCGGGTTTGTGGGGACGCTTTTGGCAGGTGTGCTGCTGCTCGGGAGCAGCATGCCGGGTGCGGCACAGGATCAGGCCTCGCAGGGGAATCAAATTCAAAACCAGGCGAAAAAAGATGCCCGCCCCATTCAGGATCGAAAGTCTGCTGAAGACCCGCCCTCGACCCCGCCCGTACCTCCAGCCCAATCTCCCGCGCAAAAACCGGAAGTCAAGATCACCCCTCGCGAGGCGGAGGAACTTTTCCACTCCGTCGACGAGATTCTGGCCTTTGATAGCAAGCAGAGCGGTCTGCCGATCAAGAAGCAGGTCAAGCGCCGCCTCACCAGCCGCGACGAAGTGGAAGCCTACTTGACCAAGCACATGAAAGACGAAGACGTGAAGCGTTTGCAGCGCTCCGAGCTGGTGCTGAAGAAGTTTGGCCTGCTACCCCTCGACTTCGATCTGGAAAAGCTGCTGGTTTCGCTGCTGCGCGAGCAGGTGGCCGGTTATTACGACCCCAAGACAAAAACCGTCAATCTCCTGGACTGGGTTCCGATGGAAGAACAGGAACCGGTGATGGCGCACGAATTGACGCATGCGCTGCAGGATCAGACGGTCGGACTCGACAAGTGGATGAAGCGAGGCGAGAAGGATTTGGGTGAGAGCCGAAAAGATCCTACTTCGGCCGATATTGAGAACGACGAGATGGATGACTCGCGCGAGGCCGTCGTCGAAGGACAGGCCGAGGCCGTGATGTTGCAATATGAGTTGGCGCCGGTAGGGCGGTCGATCCTGGATTCTCCTGATCTGGTCGATGAGATGGAATCGCAGATGGCCAATGGTACGGACGATTCCACCGTGTTCAAAGACGCTCCCATTTTTCTCCGGGAGTCACTCACGTTTCCTTACAGCTATGGGCTGAAGTTTGAAGTGAAGCTGCTGGAAAAAGGCGGCAAGGAAAAGGCGTTTCCCGAAGTGCTGGCGAATCCGCCGCGCACCACGCGGCAGATTATGCAGCCCGAAACTTACTTGTCCGGGGAGCAGATTCCGCCCATGCCCGTCATTGAATTCAAGCGTGACTTCAAGGATTACATTAAGTTCGATATCGGCGGGATGGGTGAATTTGATGTTGCGGTCCTCGTCGAACAATACGCGGGAAAGAAATTGTCGGAGCGCCTGTATCCCGAGTGGCGCGGCGGATATTACTATGCCGCACGTCCGAAAGGCGATGCCACCGCACCCCTGGGGCTCATGTACGTATCGCGCTGGTCCGACGCGGAGAAGGCCGCCGAGTTTGCCGATATTTACGCGCGCTCACTGGCCACGAGATACAAACACGCCGAAGAAGTGGGGAAAACTTCGTCAGGGCGAGCGGTGCAGCATCCCAAATATAAGATCAATCTTCTCCAGGGCCGCCATGCCTGGACCACGGAAGAAGGGGCCGTTGTCATCGAAGAACAAGGCGATACCGTGCTGGTGACCGAGAGCCTAGACGCAACTACGACCGAGACCATCGAAAAAGAAGTGTTCAAGAAATAGGACTCAATTTTCACCTTTGAACCGAATTAATGTTTCCTCCTCGACCTTTCCTTCGTTTCAGTCTCATTCGTGTCTGCTAGGAAATGCTGCACTTTCGCGGCAACGGTGAACTGCTTTCCCGCGCGCTCGACCGTAAGCTTGCGTTCCTGTCCTGGCGATCCTTCGAGTAGTGACCAAACTTGCCCCATGGTGGAGTCGGGCACAGGAATGCCGTCAACGGCGACCAGATGATCGCCCGCCTGAACCTCCGGCACAGAAGGTGCGCCCTCGAAATCGGCGACGCCGAGAATGGTAAATCGCGTGTCGTCTTCCGGGCGCAGAACGAGGCCCACCACGTCAAATTCAGGAAACTTGAAGGTCCTGCCGATATCGAAATATGCCGAGGAGTGGGCGTAGTCGAGGCCGACGCGGTAGTTCATCAGCGCGTCCGAACCCAGCACACCGGAGATAGCGCTGTGCGTGTGCTTTTCGAAGAAAGCGAAAAAACTCTTTGGGAATTCAGCCACGGCCACATCCGTGAGAAACAACGGTCCGTATTGGATGCGGTCCACGCGCATCAGCTTCCACTTTGTTTCATCGTCACCGACCTCTCCCACGTTGGCGGGGCCCACGGCGCCGGTCATGTGCGGCCAGTCAGGATGGCCGATGGCCAGCTTGTCGGATAACTCTTCCGAAAGAAAGCTGATAGACGAGCCCACGTCGAGGCCCAGGTTGTAATTCTTGTTTTCAATCCTGCCGGGAATCTGAATGAAGCCGCTGCTTGCGTTGATTAGCATCTTGCTCTGCACGCCTTTGAAATGAATGCTGCCGGGCACGCCGATGCTGAACTCGCGATCAGGAAAATTGATGAGCACGTCGTAGTTGCGCAGAACAGCTGACGGGATTTTGATCTCCGCACTCATACCCGGAACCATGACCGAAGCGGCGCTCTCCGGCTTGAGTGGAATCGTCACCTCCTTCAGTGAAGTGAGAGAGACCTTCATGTCTCCGATTGCGATCTGCCGAGGAGGCGGGGCGGAGCAGGCGTTGGCATCGCACGCGATTGCAAGTCCCAACAGTTTGGCCACCCTGCGTGACATCTGCAATTCGGGGTCGCCCGTATCAACCCACCCGCGGACGCGCTTGCTCGATCCATCGGGCAGCGGCAGGTAAACGTCGATCACGACTCGGTTGTGATCGAGCGTGATGGGAACCGTAGCGGACTTGGGCTCAGGCTGCGACTTGCCGGCGTCTTGAGCCAGAGCGGAGACTGCTAAGAAAAATAGCGCGATGAGAGCGGTCCAGAATCGCATTGCGAGATTGTAACGGTTCGCGGCTTGCACAAACTCCGCAATCGGCGAAGGCACACAGGTGGTCTTGTATAATCACGGGTTTGGCTTGCGCGCACGAAACAATACAGTAAGCTCTCACTTTCCGGAGGATGGGTGGCTCAAGCGGAGATTGGCATTATCGGCGGCAGCGGCCTGTATTCCATGGCAGGGCTGACCAAAGTAACAGAAGTGCGTGTGAAGACGCCGTTCGGCGCGCCTTCCGACGCCTACGTGTGCGGCGCGCTCGAGGGGCGCAAGGTGGCCTTTCTGGCGCGCCACGCGCGCGGACACCGCATTCTTCCCAGCGAACTCAATTTCCGCGCCAATATTCACGGCTTAAAGCAGCTCGGAGTCGAAAGGATCATTTCGGTTTCCGCCGTAGGATCATTGAAGGAAGAGCACAAGCCATTGGATTTTGTAATTCCTGATCAGTTCTTCGACCGCACGCGCCATCGTGTCGATACTTTTTTCGGCGGAGGAGTCGCCGCCCACATCGCTTTTGCTGATCCCGTATGCGGGCAACTGGCGGCGGTGGTCGAGGCTGCGTGCGAGAAGGTTGGCGTAACCGGCAGACATGGTGGAACTTATCTGTGTATGGAAGGGCCCCAATTTTCCACCAGGGCGGAATCGAATGTGTATCGCGGGTTGGGCATGGATGTGATTGGCATGACCAACCTGCAAGAGGCGAAGCTGGCGCGCGAAGCAGAAATCTGTTACGTAACGGTTGCCATGGTCACGGATTACGATTGCTGGCACCCGCATCATGATTCGGTAACCGTCGATCAGATCGTCGCCGTATTGGCGAAGAATGCGGAGAACGCAGCCAAAGTGGTGCGCGAGACCGTCGCCGCTATGCCGCGAGAGCGCTCGTGCAAGTGCGGATCAGCACTAGCCCATGCCATTTTGACGGATCATAAGAAAATGCCAGCCGCAACGCGGAAGAAGTTAAAGCTGATTCTGGGAAAGTATCTCAAGGCAAGTGCTCAGTGATCAGTGGCCCGTGGGCAGTAACCATGTCCCGCGCGATTTTTATTGACCACTAGCCACTGACCACTAGCTCACTCAGAAGGGAAGTCAGGTGCGCGAATGAGCATTGTCGTTGTAGGATCGGTTGCATTTGACGACGTCACCTCGCCCTCGGGCAGCGTGAAAGGCATTCTCGGAGGGGCTGCAACCTATTTCGCGCTGGCCGCCAGCTATTTCACGCAAGTGCGCATGGTCGCGGTGGTGGGCGACGATTTTTCCGCGCTGGATGAAAACGTTCTCAAGAAGCGCGGCGTCGATACGCGTGGCATCGAGCGTGCCTCTGGCAAGACATTTCGCTGGGGCGGCTCCTACACCGACAACCTCAACGAGGCGAAGACCAATTTCACCGACCTGAACGTCTTTGAGAAATTTCATCCCCAGATTCCGAAGGAGTATGAGGATACCGAGTTTCTCTTTCTCGCGAACATCCAGCCAACGTTACAGGCCAACGTCCGCAGAAAAATGAACGGCGTGCGACTGACCGGTTGCGACACCATGAATTACTGGATCAAGGGTGCGCGCCAGGAGTTAGCAGAGACCTTGAAGTTGGTGAATGTATTGCTGATCAACGACACCGAAACCAAGATGCTCGCAGACGAAAAAAACCTGCCGCGAGCCGCACAGAAGGTTCTGGCCATGGGGCCACAGGCGCTGGTCATCAAGCACGGCGAATATGGAGCAACGATTTTCTTTCGCGAGGGCGCCTTTGGAATCGGGCGTCATCCCTTTCGTGCGCCGACGTTGCCGCTCGATGAAGTCAAGGATCCTACCGGCGCCGGAGATTCCTTTGCCGGCGGCTTCATGGGCTACGTGGCCTCGCAGCCGGAGTTGAGTCGCGAAGTTCTCAAGCGCGCGCTATTCTATGGTGGCGTGATGGGATCGTTCGCCGTGGAAGATTTTGGTACGGAGCGGCTGCAATGCCTCACCCGCGAGGAAATCGACGCTCGCTTTCAGATTTTTCGCGAACTGACCCACCTCGAATGAAGCCGCAATCTTCGCCCCCGCAGGCGCATTTCAGAATTGAGATCGTGCGCTTGCTCTGGCTGGCGATCTTCATCTCGGTATTTTCGTTTCTCTTCTACTATCGAAATGGAGCATTGCTGCTCTACGGCGATGCCGTGGCGCACATCAACATCGCGCGCCGCGTGTTTGATTCGAGAACTCCCGGGCTGCTGCAGTTGGGAACCGTGTGGCTGCCGCTACCGCACTTGCTGATCCTGCCATTTATCGTATCCAAACAGATGTGGCAAAGCGGCTCGGGCGGCTCGATCCCCTCGATGGCGGCGTTTGTGTTCGGTGTGCTGGGAATATTCCGCCTGGTCCGCACGGCGCTGGGCCCCGACAGTGAAGGGGACTACACGGCACGGATCGGTGCGTGGACGGCTGCGCTTTTGTACGCCGCAAATCCGAATCTGATTTACATGCAGTCGACCGCGATGGGCGAGTCGCTCTATCTCGCTTTCTTCATCTGGGTCGTGGCCTACTTCGCAGAATCTGCCCGCGGAAATCCGAAGGTGCTCATCAGGTGCGGGCTTTGCCTTGCAGCGGCGTGTTTGACGCGCTATGACGGATGGTTTCTGGCAGGAGTGGTAATCATCGCAGCCGTGGTAGTTACCTTCCGCTCTCCCAAAGTGCAGGCAGACGGGATACCCGGAACCGCGCGTCCATCGCCGATTCTGTTGACCAAATTTATTTTGATCGCGGCGGCCGGACCCCTTTTGTGGCTAGGGTATAACGCGGCCGTCTATCGCAATCCGCTGGAGTTCGCGAACGGACCCTATTCGGCAAAGGCAATCGAGCGGAAAACCGATACCGTAAATCCGGCAAAGGGGAATCTCCTGGCGGCCGGATCATATTTCTTAAAAGCGGCCGAACTGAATGTGGCTGAATCGACCTGGTCAGGACGGTTCTGGCTGGCGTTGGCTGTGTTGGGAAGTTTAGTGGCGTGGTTTAGTAGACACGGGCGCGTTGCGTTGCTGCTTTGGGTGCCGCTGCCGTTTTACGCTCTCTCGATAGCGTATGGGAGCGTGCCGATCTTTGTCCCGCCGTGGTGGCCGTTTTCACAATATAACGTGCGCTACGGGCTGCAACTGCTTCCGGCATTCGCGGTGTTCGTGCCCACTGGAATTTCTTTTCTAGTCCAATCCTCAACGAAGATTCCCGCGGCTGGGCCTACATGGCGCCGCTGGGCGCCTTCGGTAACGCTGTTGGGAATCTTGCTGCTCGCGCTATCGAGTTATGCCGCGATCTGGCATGCCGATCCGATTTGCTATCGCGAAGCCGATCTCAACATGAAGGGCCGCGTGGCCCTCGACCGACAAATCGGGCAGTGGATCATGAAACTGCCGCCGAATTCAACCTTGTTGATGTATTTGGGCGAGCACGTCGGCGCTCTCGAGCAGAATGGCATTCCGTTGCGCCGAACCATCAACGAAGGCAATCATCGCGTATGGAAGCAGCCCTCGGATCCCGAAGGCTTGTGGGAGCGCGCGCGCGCTGATCCAGTTGCCTATGCCGATTACGTCATCGCCTTCCAGGGCGATCCCGTATGGACGGCCGCGCACGACCGCCACTTGACGTCATTAGTCGAGATTCACACCACCCGACAGCCGCCGGCAGTAATCTTCCAGGGACGACTGACGGATGCGACGCCCCGGCGGAGCAGTACTCGGTAATCACGCAGGTTAACGCTCCGGCTGCCGGAAGCAGTCCGTTGCAGTGATAAAATCCGGCCATCGCAGGCCTTTCCCGGACAGAGAGTCAAATCCATGGACTGGCAACACATTGCCGAGTTGGTACACAAAGAAATGGCGAGCGGCGTTGTCGCTTCCTCTCTGGGGCGCTTGGAACTAGCCGCCGTGCTGGGCGGTGTGATCGGCCTGGAGCGGGAACTGAAACACCGGCCCGCGGGCCTGCGCACCAATATGTTCATCTGTTTTTGCGCAGCTCTATTCACAATTCTTTCAAATGTGCTGGCGGTCGAGCATCTCGGCGACCACACCCGCATTTCAGCGCAGATTATCCCCGGCATTGGCTTCATCGGCGCTGGATCGATTTTGCACACTCTCGGGCTGACGACCGGCCTCACCACGGCGTCAACCTTGTATGTGGTTGCATCGGTGGGAATGGGCACCGGCGGCGGTCACTATCTGACAGAAATTTTTGCCACTGGCTTGGTTCTGGTAGCGCTGTTCTCCCTGGGCCATCTGGAATTGACGTTCAATCTGAAGACACTATTGATCGGTTACGAGCTGACCGGCGCCGGCGTGGAACAGGTCACGCAGGAGGCCAACCGCATTCTCGAATGTCAACATCGCAGGATGCAAAATGTGCTCAGTGGCAGTACCGGCCAGCGTATCCGGTTGCAGTTTGATGTCTCCGGATGCAACCGCGATCAGAAGGCGTTGCTGCGCGAACTGCAGTCCTCGACCGTACTGGGGAACGCCACGTCTCTGAGACCGGTGGATCTAAAGTGAGTTCATCGCCTTTGATCATCTCGTTTGTGAAGGCCAGCGCCTGTGGCAACGATTTCTTGATGATCGATTCAACGGTCCTCGAACCTGCGACCGTTAAAGGCGACCTGGTTCCTCAGGAAATTGCGGCGCTCACACGGCGAATCTGCGACCGGCATGATGGCGTGGGGGCGGATGGCGTGGAATGGATGTATCGGCACAGGTCAGCCGACATTGAAATTCGGCTGATCAATGCTGACGGTTCCGAAGCAGAGATCTCCGGTAACGGAACCCGATGCGTTGCGGCCTACGTCTGCGCGTCACAACAGAAAGAGAGAATTACAATCCAGACCGGAGCCGGGTTGAAAACTTGCACCTTAACTGGCCGGAGCGAATCTGAGTATGAGTTTGAAATTGAGATGGGCGAGGCCGTGGTGGGAGCGGAACTCGCAGTGCAGCTTGCTGGGGGGGAAGTGCACGGGATTCCGGTTTCAATGGGAAATCCACACTACGCAGTGTTTGTCCCACAGTTTGCGGAGAACTGGCGGTTGAGCGCGGCGGAGATCCAGCGCAGTCCGGAATTCAAAGAGGGCGTGAACGTTGAGCTGGTGATGATCGATGGGAAGCACGACGTAACCGCGCGCTTTTTTGAGCGCGGAGTGGGAGAGACGCAATCGTCTGGAACGGGTTCCTGTGCATGCGCCGTAGCGTCAATAGCGACCGGCCATGCACAATCTCCGGTGCGAGTGCACGCCCCAGGAGGTACTCAGACCGTACGCCAGGAAAAAGGCGAAGTATTTCTTCGCGGAACCGCGCGATTGGTTTGCCGAGGAGAATTCTTCCTAAACTGATCTTCTCAGGTTGTAATGGGGGAAGAAGTCTGAGGTCGTTTTCCTCGTGTGCATTGACGTTTTCGTTCGATAGGCTTCTGACTGCATGTCTTTCTCAAAAACCTCGCTGGTAAAGCCGCCGGCTCTTCTGCCGGGAGATACAGTTGGCATCGTGGCGCCGGCCAGCAATGTAATGCGCAGCGACCTGGAGGCGGGATGCGAGGCTCTCCGGCGCGCCGGCTACCGGCCGTTTTATTTCGACTCGATCCTCGATCAAGATCTCTACTTCGCCGGATCAGTAGAGCGTCGGGCGCCCGAACTGGAATCCATGTTTGCGCGCCCAGATGTGAAAGCCATTGTCTGCGCCCGTGGCGGCTACGGCTCGAACTATCTTCTGGAAGCCTTGGACCTGGAAAAGGTCAAGGCGCACCCAAAGATTTTTGTCGGTTATAGCGACCTTACGACGCTGCTCACTTACTTCTCCGATACAACTGGTTTAGTGACATTCCACGGCCCGATGGTGGCGAAAGATTGGGCGCACGCTGCTGGCGTCGATCTCGCCTCCTGGCAGTCCGCACTCAACGGTTCAGCCACTTGGGAACTAAGTCTCGGCGCCAGTTCCGGCGTCACTGGATTAGTCGAGGGCGCTGCCGAAGGAATTCTCTACGGAGGTTGCCTTTCCATCTTGGTGGCTTCGCTCGGCACGCCATACGAGATCGAGACGGCAGGTACGATCCTTTTTCTCGAGGATCTAGCGGAAAAGCCTTATCAGATCGACCGCATGCTGATGCAGTTGAAACTGGCGGGAAAGCTTAAAGGCGTGCGTGGTATTGTCTTTGGCGAGATGCGCGATTGCCAGCAAACTGCGAACCAAGGTTACACGCTGCAAGATGTCATATTGCGTATCGTGGGGAAATTGGGAGTTCCAATTGCTTACGGAGTCCGCTCGGGACACGTGACGGCCGGGAATATGACCCTGCCGATCGGCGTGCGAACAGCTTTAACGGTGCGCGATGGAGAAGTAAGTATAAAGATTCTGGAAGCATCGGTAACTCCGGTAGCCAGGAACAGTTAGTTGCGAAGGGAGACATGAACGAAAAGAAACACATTCATCTGATCGGCATCTGCGGCACCGCGATGGCGTCCTTGGCCGGGATGTTGAAGCAGCGCGGATTCCAGGTGACTGGTTCAGACGCTGCCGCCTATCCGCCGATGTCCGATTTTCTGGCCGATCTAAGAATTCCTGTGGCTCAGCCGTTTGATGCCAGAAATCTCGAGCCTGCCCCCGATTTGGTGGTTGTAGGCAACGCGATTTCGCGCGGCAATGTCGAACTGGAGCACGTCCTCGATCGGCGCATCCCATTTTGTTCGCTGCCCGAATTACTGCACGACGAGTTCCTGCGCGGCAAGGAAGTTCTGGTCGTGGCGGGAACACATGGCAAGACTACGACTACGTCGATGTTGGCGTGGATCTTCCACACCGCCGGAATGCAACCCTCATTTCTAATCGGCGGCATCGCCGAAAACTTTGGCTCCAGCTTCCACGTGGGGCAAGGGAAGCACTTCATCCTAGAGGGCGACGAGTATGACACCGCTTTCTTCGACAAGGGGCCGAAATTCTTGCACTACTTTCCCGACACCGTCATTCTCACCTCGGTGGAGTTCGACCATGCCGATATTTATAAAGATCTCGACGCGGTCGAGACTGCGTTTAAGCGGCTGGTGAATCTCGTCCCGCGCCGGGGCCGGATTATCGCTTTCGATGGAACCACTGCCTATGCCCCCGAAAGTGCTAGCCTGGAACGCTGCCTGAGCAAGTCGTTTAGCCCCGTGGAGCGCTACGGGGCGGGTGCACGCGCAAACTGGAAAATCGAGAACCTGAAATTGGACCCAGAAAAAACTTCCTGGACAGTATTCCATGATTCTCGCCCGTGGGCGGACTTTGAATTTCCTCTGGCCGGCGAATACAACGTGTGGAACGCCACTGCAGCCGCAGCAATGGCCGCCGCGTACGGCGTCTCGAAAGAAGAAATAGCGGCGGCGCTGAAAACCTTCAAGAGCGTGAAGCGCCGACTGGAAGTGAAAGCTCAGGTAAACGGGATTACCATGATCGACGATTTTGCTCATCATCCCACGGCAATTGCGGGAACCCTGAAAGCTTTACGGGCGCGTTATGCGGGTGCGCGATTGTGGGCCATTCTCGAGCCGCGCTCGAACACGCTCCGGCGCCGCGTGCTGCAAAGCGATCTGGCGCGCAGCCTCGCGGTCGCCGACGAAATCATCGTCGCGGGTGTCTTCCGTTCCGAGGCCGTTCCAGAAAACGAACGGTTGGTGTTGCCCGAACTCGCGGCAGACATCGAGAAACTCGGTAAGAGAGCCCGTTTGATCAAAAACGCCGAGGAAATCATCGCGACCGTAGCCCCGGAGATGCGCAGCGGCGATGTAGTCGCGATTCTTTCCAATGGCGGCTTTGGCGGGATCTATGAGAAATTGCCGGCTCGTTTGAGAGCGCTCGCAGGAGAGGCCGCTACCAGCAATTCGGCGAATGCGGCAGGATCCCGATGATCGTTTCCGATGCGGCTCGGGGCGCGGTGCGTTATCTTCTCCGTGTCGCGGTCATCGTAGCCGCTGCTCTTGCGCCCGCCTACGGCGTAACCAACTACACAATCTCTCTCGTTAGCCCTGCGCAGCATCTCGTGGAAGTACAAATCCAGCTACCAGAAGGATCATCACAGCGGGAGTTGCAACTTCCCGTATGGAATGCGTTGTATCAGGTCCGAGACTTCGCGCAATACGTCAGCTGGATCCGCGCCAAAGATCGCGCCGGTCGCCCTCTCACCGTGCGCGAGCTGGACAAAAGCCGCTGGCAAATTTCCGGAACAGAAGGTGGCGCAATCCTGGAGTATCAGATCTACGTCGACTCCTTCGGTCCCTTCGGCGCACAGCTCACGCCTCATCATGCCTTTTTCAATCTGGCGCAAATTCTGATGTATCCGGTCGAGGTGCGGAGTGACCCGATGGTCGTGCATTTTGACCAGCTTCCAGATGGATGGCGCATTGCCACGCCGCTATTGTCTTTGCCAAACGGTAGATTCAGCGCCGAGAGTTATGACCGTCTCGTCGATTCGCCAGTCGAGATCGGAACGTTTCAAGAATCGGATTTCGACGAGGGCGGCGGGCACTACAGGGTGGTGATTGACGCCGAACCTGGCGATTACGATGTGGAAAAAATCGATGCCATGCTCCACAAGATCGTGTCAGCCGCCACAAACTGGATGGCCGATCGTCCCTTCGACACCTATATGTTTCTCTACCACTTCCCGCGAGGCCCTGCAGGCGGAGGCATGGAGCACTCCTACTCAACCGCAATCGATGTGAACGCCGATGTGCTCGCGCATTCGCTGGAAGCGCTGGCGTCCGTAACCTCGCATGAGTTTTTTCATCTGTGGAACGTAAAGCGCATTCGCCCTCAAACCCTCGAACCGATCGATTACACGAAAGAAAATTACACGCGTGCCCTGTGGTTTAGCGAAGGGTGCACTAGCACCGCGGCCGATATCATTCAGTTGCGCAGTGGACTAATGGATGAGAGCCAGTTCGAAATACAGTTGTCGGCAGGGATCGCAGAGCTCGAGCGGCGTCCAGCGCACCTGACGCAGTCGGCAGAAGATTCGAGCCTCGATGCATGGCTGGAGGGCTACGCCCACTACCGTCATTCGGACCGCAGCATTTCTTATTACAACAAAGGTGAGCTGCTGGGGATTATGTTGGACTTGACCGTACGCGAAGCCAGCCACGGCCAAGCTTCTCTGCGCGAAGTCTTTCAATGGATGGACCAAAACTATGCGAAGAAAGGACGCTTTTTCGCCGACTCTGAAGGCGTCCGGGAAGCAGCCGAAGCGGTAACGCAAGCGGACTTAGGCTGGTTCTTCACTAAGTATGTTTCGGGCACCGAAGAGATTCCATGGAATGATTCCTTCCGCAGCGTAGGCTTGCATCTGGTAGTAGGAAAAAACACTGCGGCAGATGCAGGCTTTACGGCCTCGCGGAATTTTGATGGCCCCATGACGGTTGAAGCGGTCACCGCCGGCAGCGAAGCCGAGCGTGCCGGTCTGCAAGGCGGCGACACAATTCTCGAAATCAACGGCAGGGTAGCAGGACAGGAATCTTCCGAGGCCATCGCTGGACTTGCGGCCGGGGATACGATCACAGTCCGAGTGCGCAGCCGTCGAAGCGCGGAGCGCGAACTAAAATGGAAAGTGGGCGGTCGCGAAGAAATCACATACGAACTCAAAGATATGGACGACATTAGCGCGGAACAACACGCGCGCCGGACGGCATGGTTAAAGGGCGAGGCGCAATCCCTGCCAGCGTCGTCCTCACACTAACAGCGGGCTCGCGCCGAGGCGCATCAACTCATGATCCGAACCGTCGCAATGCTGGTCTTCTGGGCACTCGCCTTGCCCGTGGCGGCGCTGATTGGATTCCCCTGGACCTTTATTACCGGCGATATTCGCCTCCTGTATCGCATGTTCATGATTGGAGCGTGGAACGGCGTACGCCTTACTGGCGTTCGCGTAAAAACCGTCGGCCTCGACAAACTCGACCCGGCGCGCACCTATATCTTCATGTCCAACCACGTTTCAAATCTTGACCCTCCAATAACCGTTCCGCTGATTCCGAAGCGCACCTCGGTATTGGTGAAAAAAGAGTTGTTCAAGGTCCCCGTCCTGGGGAAGGCAATGCGCATGGGTTCACTGATCCCAGTCGATCGCGGCAATCGCGACGCCGGCATTGAGTCCGTGCGAGCTGGCAAAGAGGTCGTGCAGCAGGGCCTGAATATGACGATCTACGTGGAGGGTAAGCGTTCATTCGACGGCAAACTTCTCCCGTTCAAAAAAGGCCCGTTCTATCTCGCGATGGAATGCGGTGTGCCCGTGGTTCCGATAACCATCACAGGCACACCTTACGTGATGCCGAAGGGAAGATTCGCCATCAAGCCGGGCCTGGTGACGGTGAATTTTCATCCACCAATTGAGCCCGAGGATTTCGGCAGCCGCGAATGTCTGATGGAAAAGGTCCGCGCGGCGATCGATAGCGGACTGCCCGAGGAATACCGCGAAACCGCATCAGCCACGAAGCTCGCTTCATCTTACGAAGACGATTAACGATCCAATCGGTGTGATTTCCGCTGTTCAGCGGCGCACCGAACGCAGACCACGACTATTCTTTCCGAGACTTCGCCCGCAGCGCCCGTGCCATCTCCGGCAGCTTCGACAGCAGTGCAGAATACTTCAGCCACAATTTGTGGTCCACGGCGGGCGCTCCGCTGACTAACGCGCCAGCGGGAATGTCGTTCGCCACGCCACTCTGTGGCGTAACAATCGCGTCGTCACCAATTTTACAATGCCCAACCACCCCAACCTGCCCCGTCAGAATCACGCGATTGCCAATCTCCGTTGACCCCCCAAGGCCTACCTGGGAGCAGAGTAGGGCATCCTCTCCCACTCGCGACCCATGGCCGACCTGGACGAGGCTGTCAATCTTGACACCGCGACGGATGCGCGTTTCTCCAACGCTTGCGCGATCGATGCAGGAATTCGCCTGAATCTCCACGTCATCCTCGATCACGACCGGAGCCGGCTGTGCAATCTTGTACCAACGCGCATCTCCTGTCTTGGCAAAGCCAAAACCGTCCGACCCGATCACCACCCCATTGTGTAGCACAACGTTATTGCCGATGCGGCAATTCTCCCGGACCACGGCGTGCGCATGCGCGAAAAACTTTTTACCGATCGTCACTCCGCGATAGATCGCCACATGCGCCAGCAGAACCGCGTCGTCTCCAATCTCAACATCCTCATCGATTACCACGTAGGGACCGAGATGAGCACCGCGTCCGATCTTCACCGAGGAATGCACCACGGCCGTCGGATGTACTCCCGGCGCATATCGCAGCGGCTGATGGAAAAGTTCAAGCGCACGTGCGAAGGCGAGATAAGGATCTTTCGCCCGCAGCATCGCCGTTGGAATGGCAGGAAAGTCCTCGGCCACAATCACCGCAGACGCCTTCGTCGAGCGCGCTGCCGCCCCGTACTTGGGATTAGAAACAAACGTCAGTTCGCCCAGCCCCGCCTGTTCAATGCCGTTGAGCCCGGTAATCTCGGTATCAGGCGAACCGTTCTCAAGCCGCGCATCGAGCGCGGACGCAATGGCAGATAGTCTCATAGGGTCTGTGAAGAGAGTTTCAGCGCGATTGTAACGGACCGATACCCGAGACGACGAGGCTTCCCCATTATGTCGCTGTGCCTAACAGCAATGACGGGCCAGATTTCGCGTTATTGCACCGTCAAAACAAAGCTTCCTTGCTCAGAAAGGGATCCCGCCGTAGCAGTCACCGTCACGGTTGAGGTGCCCGCCAGTGTCCCGGGATCTTGTTTCTGCTGACTTCCGCCCCCGCCCCCGCTTCCGCCGCCACCACACGCAGGGATGGTCACCAGCATCGCAAGCAGCATCATCAATCCGCGCATTGCGCCCCATCGCCGCCGTCCAGACGCGCCCAGCATGAAAATTCCGCCCACCGGCAATGCGCCGCCGAAAATCGCAGCCAGAAAATAAGCACGCTCCTTAGTCTGCAGCAATGTCGTATGTGGAGCAGTAGTGGTTACCGTAATAGTGGTGGTCACCACTGTGGTCGGCCCCTGCCCGGTCGCGGGCGAAGAAGAGCAGGTGGTTTCGGCGGGCAGACCACTACAAGTGAAGGTGATCGCCGTAGTGAAACCCGTCGACGCGATGATGCCTACAGTAGTACTGCCGGTACCGCCAGGAGCCGAGATGCTTACCGGTGCCAGACCGGAGACCGCAGTGAAGCCGGGCTGAATCGTGAAGGTGATTGGGCTGTTGCTGCTGCTGGCGGTGAAACTGGGATCACCCGAGTAGCTCGCCGAAATGCTGTGGTTGCCAGCATCGAAGCTGATGATCCCGTCGCCGATCGAGGTGTTGCCTTGGCTGTTGAGCGCCGGATAGCTGACCACTTGAACCGGAGGGCTTACCTGAGGATTTGTCGTGGGAAGGGCGCCGAAGGTGTCCCTGAAATTGACCGTCCCGGTCGGGCAGCCAGCATAAGAAGGGCTCTGGCACACTGTCGTACTGTGGGTGGCGCTGGCAACATCAGCCCGCACAAACACAAGACTGCCGAAAGGAAACGGACTGGTGATTGTGTTTCCATTTACCGAGGTTCCTTGCAAGCTCAAAGTGGTCGTGCTCGACTCCGGGCTAACCGTAACCGTTGAAGTATTGGAATTGCTGGATGCGTACGTCTTATCCCCAGCATAATGAGCCCAGACACAATAGGGGCCTCCCCCTGGCAAGACAGTCGTCGAGAACGATAACGACCCCGATCCAACCGGCAGCATCCGACCATCCGTCGCGGCAGTCGGACCAAAGCAGTCCACCGGGCCATTTTCCGCCAACAGGGAAACCTCGCCAGTGGGCGTCCCGCTTCCGCTACTTGGTGCGACCGTTATGGTGACGCTCACGGGGGTGCCGTGTGTGATGTTCGTGGTCGAACCCAACGCTAAAGTCGTTGTCGTCGCGTTGAATGTGACGGTCCCCCAGTTGTTAACCAGGTTCGCTACGTTGACTGAGCCCAGTCCGGTGGTCAGGTCGTATCCCACTCCGGCCTGATAATCGGAGCCAACTTCACCGGGCACGACGTTGTTCCCAACCGTCACGTCATGGAAGATGCACGTGCTGGCGGGAGGGCTAGATGTATTCGAGCCATTACACTGCGAAGGATAAATGCTTTGCGTCGCCTGCGCCGCGGCCAGAGGATACAGGACATAGTTTGCCTGCCCCTGCCTGCCACCCGCACTTTGATCGACCAGCGCCATAATGCCGGCGAAGGAGGGCGCTGCGGCTGAGGTGCCGCTAACACCCGCCAAATCGATAAATCCCTGGCTGTCGGGGACGCAAGACCCTTCCAGGCAGAGCAGATAAAAGTCATGCCCAGCAGCGGTTAACGAGACGTCTGGCAGATCGCGCACCCCGTCCGCGGGTATGTTCAAGCCAGGGGCGCTTTGCCAGGAAGGTTTCGGCACCCCGTTGGTTGTACCAGGTGGAGATATCTGATTATCTCCAAAATTTCCGGCGCTAGCTCCACCGCTGCCGGACCAAAGTCCGTTGCTCAGACTGCTCTCGTTCCACGCGTCCTCTGGAATATAGGAGAGCGCTGTCTCGGAAATCGGCGCGGTGGAAGCCCAATATTTGCTGGGGTCGCCGTTTTCATTGAACATCGTTCCACCCACCGCGATATTAAAAGGCGTCGAAGCCAGCGCGTTCACAGAGACCGGCCCGGTAGCTGGAGGATTGCTCGGATCATCGCAGCCCTCGGCCCCGGAGTCGCCCGTGGAAACAAAATAGGTGATCCCCTGGGCTGCGGCCTGTTCTGCCACGGCGTTGATTCCTGCAAGTCGCGCATCGGTCGCAAAATACTCGCAAGTGCCGAAACTCTCCGTCATGATGTCGGCGAGGTTGTTCTCCACGATGTAAAGCTCAGAGAGGTCGATCCCGTCTGTAGTGTTGGTTGAGCCAGAGACGACGAAATCGATGAACGCATTCGGAGCAATGGCGCCGGACCAAGTTGCATCCAGGGTGGCTTCGAGTTCTTCATCGCCGCCTGAGTCGCCCGGGTCGGGACCATCCTCGATGATACGGAGAAAGGCATTGCCGGCGGCGAGAAACGTATTGTTTCCCCATCCGATCGTGCCGAGAAAGTTCAGCACGTCCTGGCCGTCGTTGTAAAGATCGTTGCGGCCAACCACGCCAATCGTTATGTCGAACCCGGTCAGGGTCTGGTAGGCCGGATTGATGTTGTAGATCACCGCATAGTCCTGCGGCTCGAGGGCGTTGAACGCGGGCTGGCCGTTCTGAGCGGGGAAAGTGACCTGCGGCTTATTGCCTTTCCCTGGGGCCAGCTGCGCCAAAACAGATGACTTCACTAAATGGCTTTGCGGCTCGCTGAGGAAATTATGCAGCGTCAGCACGCCCGCCACGGCCGGCGTCAGCGCCGTGGGAATCGACGGATCGCTGGAGTTTGCCCAGTGCTGTTCTCCGTTCACCACATATTTGTGGATCGAAGTATGGAACGCTTCTTTCACCTGGCTGGCGGAGCCGGAAAACTCAAGCACAGTGCGCCCTTTGGTCGATCCAACCTGAAACCCATGGGCCTGCAGCCACGACGTGATCGTCTGCATATCGCTATCCGTAGGTCCAAACTGCTGGCCGAATTGTTCAGGCGTAAGCCACTCGTGATAGTTGGGCGAAGCCTTATCCTGCTGGTTATCGAGTAGTTTCCTGAGCGCGGCTTCCTGCTCCGGGCTCCGCTTCAAAACCAATAGCATTCTTTGCATGGGCAGCGGGGCCGGCGCAGTTCCCAGGTCGAATTCCGGACGCGCCAGACGATGCGTATTTCCTTTCAGCACCGTGACTTGCGCTTCATCGACAGGTTGCGTAATCAGCGGACGTGGCGCTACACCAACGCCTGAAGCCGAACCGGCCTCCTGCGCGACCAACGCCAGGGGAAAGTTAATCGCTACAAATAATGGAATTATGGCGAATATAAGACACGACGAGAAGCGGCAGAAAGCGCTCATGACTTCGGCACCTTTACTGAGACACAGCTATGCCTGCGGAGAACGGACAGGGGTAGGAGGAAGGAAGTGGCCCGATCCATCTCGCCACACGAACATGTTCCAGTTCGCGTGGGACCAGCCTTTTTATCCCAACTTCTCCCGGATTGCAACTGGATTTCAGCCTGCACAGCCGCTCCAGCCCCGCCTTTCGAGGCCGTTCGCGTGGCAAAGCCCGGCAGGAGAATCAGATCGGTTTCAACCTCAGTCGCAGAAGATAGCCTTTACTCCTCGAACATAGGCACTTGCCGCTGGTCTTCGACAGGGCCGCGACGCGGGCGACGTGTCGCGCCGATGACGGCCAGCACCGTCAACGACTCCAGCGCGCTCCGCGGAACGAAGATGCGTTGCGTATTCGAGCGCTGGTCCGGCGGACTGATCAGAAAACCTTCCGGCGTAGTCTGCGTCAGATCGGCTGGCATGAGGCCTTCGAGGATTTCGTTATCCTTGAAGCGTAGCCGCACCCACAAACCCTCCGAACGGGGACGGGAAGTGAACGTCTTGCGAGTAAGCGACTCGGAGTCACCGAACTCACGCACGAAATAGACTCCCTTGATCTCGTGCAGGTCCATGGCGACCACGTTGCCGGCCGTGTTCAGCAATTCCAGTTTGCCCTCGCTGACAAACTGAGTGGGCGAGACGTACCCGGAGACCGAGTCCCGGTCCATCTTGCGGACGATAACTTTCTTGTGCGTAGAGGGCATCAAGGCCAAATGGCTTCAGAGTCGTGTGGGAATGAACCGTCCCGCACGGGTGATTCTCGCACTATTTCATCCGAAATCGCCGGAATCCACGTTGGCAGTAGCCAAATCGTAAACGTTGTGTTATTTCTTTAAGTTGCCTCGGTGTGACCAAAGTCCTTATAAGTCTCTTGTATTGAATGGCTTGTGTCAGATTCGGAGTGGATTTGTCGGGGCTGGGCCGCTCCGCCCTGTGGAAATCCTGTGGAAACTGAGGCGGATTGCCATAGGAAAGCCGACTCGGTGGCCGTTTGATCTGGATCGCTTGAATACGAATGGCTGATTACATCTACACCATGGAAATCCGGTTGACGCCGGATCAGATGAAGGGCGTCAACCTCGTGCAAGAAGTAGCCCGCGCGGCGGGAATCACCCTCTATCTTACCGGCGGCGCGATCCGCGACATCATCAGTGGTTTTACCATCCGAGACCTCGATTTCACCGTCCAAGGCAATCCTCTCAAACTGCAGAAGGATTTCGAACGCGCGGGCGCCCGACTCGTCGGCCACGATGAAGATGTCCGCACGCTATTTCTAGTGCTGCCCGGCAACGTACGCGCAGAGATCGGCATGGCCCGCTCCGAGCACTACGAGAAGGTTGGCAAGCTGCCGGTTGTGTTTCCTGCCAGCATCCAGGAAGACCTTCGCCGCCGCGACTTCACCGTCAACGCGATGGCCCTCTCGCTGAATGAAGGCTCCCGTGGACTGCTGCTCGATCCCTTCAACGGCGTAGCCGACATTGAGGCCAAGGTTCTGCGGGTCCTGCACAACTACTCCTTCGTGGAAGATCCCTCGCGGCTGATTCGCGCAACTCGTTTCTCGGCTCGTTTCCACTGGCCGCTCGAGGAACGCACCCAGCAGCGCTACGACTCGGCCAAAGAGAACAAATATATCGACCACATTTCCAAGACCGCGATAGGGCACGAAATCGCTCAATTGGCGCACGAAGACGACCCGCTGGCCGTGGTGCGCGCTCTGGAGAAAGAAGAATTCTTGAAAGTGCTACATCCGCACTGGACTGTAGCCAAGGTCGACACCAGCGGCCTCAGCCAGCTGATGAAAACCCGACAGCAGATCGTGGACCTGGGCTACACAGTCGACCCCTCGGCGTCGGTGATGCATTTCCTGACGGCACACCTTTCCGATAAAGATGTCTCCGATCTGCGGCGCCAGATTCCGCGCAAGGATTTGGTCGAGGCCTGGCGGGACATCGAGGATCACGCCAAAGACCTGGCAAAACGGTTGATGGGGAAAGAAGCGGCGACGCCTTCGCGAACCTGGAATCTGCTTTCCTCGGCGCGCCCTGAAATGGTTCTGTTTCTCGCGGTGACGGCGCGGCAACAGGCCGTGGCGCAGAAAATCAAGAACTTCTTCACCAAGTGGCGAGACGTGCAGAAGCGCATACCGCTCCCCGAGATGACTGAGCTTCTGATCACGCCGCAATTGCCCGAGTATCCCAAGATCGCGCGCGATGTATTCATGCTGCTGCTCGATGGAAAATTACGTTCGCGGACAGAAACCTTGAAATTCCTGAAGCCATTCGCGCCTCCGCCGCCTCCGCCACCTCCTCCGCCTAGGCGCGGTCGTGGACCAAAAGCAGCCGCTACGGCGCCGGCCCCGGTGTCGGAAGTAGCCGGTAAGCCGATAAAAGGCAAAGCGAAGAAAGCCGCAGCGGCCGCTAGTGCGCCTGTTATCTCGCCAATCGCCAACGCGAAGCCCGAACCGACGGCTAAGCCGACCTCAAAAGCGAGGCCAGCCAAAACCGAGAAGCCGGGAAAATTCGCCGCTAAGATCACCGCCAAACACTCGGCAAAGAAGACCCCGCCAAAGAAAGCTGCAAAAAAACCATCCGCGAAGAGGGGCAAGAAGCGCTAGATCTCCACGGCCCTCGATTGCTGGATCCCTTAACCCGAAACAGGTATATCAGGCATATAATGAGGGTATGCGGCGCCTGATGTGCATTGCGGCTTTCCTGGTTTTTGCGGCGTCCTTGCAAGTCGAAGCGCAGCGCGGCGGTGGCCATGGATCCGCCGGAGGACACGGCGGCTTCGCCGGGCACAGCAGTTTCGGCGGCCACGCCTTTTCTGGCGCTCGCTCTGCATCGAGCTTCGCCCCGCGTTCCTACGCCGGCAGACGATCTTACAGCGTACCGTTATCCTCTCGCGCCTTGCATTCCAGAGCTCTCAATCGTTCCGGCGTCGGTTTGCGAATCCGCACCTACGGTGCGCGATTTAGAAGTAATTGTTATGGATACGGCTGCGGTTGGGGTTACGGATACCCCTACTTGGGCGGCGGAGTCGATCCGTATTGGTGGTGGGATTCCGATTCCTCCGACGACCAAGACCAGCATAATCAGATGGGCCTGGCCAACGAGATGAATCAGCAGAGCCTCGCTGAACCACAGATGCGTCAGCAAGGCAATCAAGATTCCTATGGGCGCTACGCACCTCCGGCACCACGCGAACCAGAGCGCACGGAAGCCGCCGTGCCCACGGTGCTAATTTTCCGTGATCAGCACCAGCAAGAAGTAGAAAACTATGCCATCGTGGGGCAGACTGTGTGGCTATTTGCGCCGCAGCATACCCAGAAGATTCCGCTCACTGAACTTGATCTTTCAGCAACAACCAAGGCGAATGACGACCGCGGCGTGGATTTCCGCGTGCCCGGCGCGAATGAAGGTCAATAGCATCTCGCCGGTTTTCCACTTCTGAGCTTCGTTCTGTGGATAAAGCGCCGCCTCGTCCCGCGCATTTCCCGTTAGAATGGCGCCAACGAAAATGACTTTGAGCCCCGCATCCCAATTCGTTCACTTGCACCTGCATACCGATTATTCTCTGCTCGATGGCGCCTGCGACGTCGACAAGCTCTGCCAACGAGTCACTGAACTGGGCATGCCCGCCGTCGCCATGACCGACCACGGAAATATCTTCGGCGCGGTGCACTTTGTGAACGCGGCCCACAAGTACGGTGTCAAACCCATCATCGGCTGCGAACTCTACATCTGCAAAAAAGACGACCACAACATCGTGCGCACGCCCCCCGAGGGCGATACCTACAACCATCTTCTGGTGCTGGCCCAGAATGAAGAGGGCTACCGCAATCTGGTGAAGATCACGTCGGAGGCCTCTCTGCACGGCTTTTACTACAAGCCCCGCGTGAGTAAGAATTTTCTCGCAGAGCATTTCCGCGGTTTGATCGGCCTTTCCGGATGTCTGAAAGGTGAAGTCGCGGAACGTCTCTCAGAAGGGAAGTACGAGGCCGCACTGGCCGCCGCCGCAACCTACCGCGATATTTTCGGCAAAGAAAATTTCTATCTCGAGATTCAGGACCAGGGTCTGGCCATGGAGCACAAGATTCATCCTGGCTTATTTAAGCTGGAAAAAGATCTCGGCCTGCCACTCGTCGCCACCAACGACAGCCACTATCTTTGCGAAGACGACGCCCACGCGCAAGATGTGATGCTGTGCATCCAGACCGGCAAGTCCATTCACGATACAGCGCGGATGAAGTTTGACGGTACCCAGTTCTTCGTCAAGAACCATGACGAGATGTACCGCATCTTCAAAGATTCGCCCGAAGTCTTGACGCGAACTCTCGACATCGCCGAGCGCTGTAGCCTGCGCCTGGAAAAAGTAGCCACACCGTTCCCGCAGTTCGACGTTCCCTCCGGCTACACCATCGACAGTTATTTCGTTCACATCTCCCGCGAAGGTTTCGCCCGCCGCTTGGCCGCGTTGCGACCGCTGCACGAACAGAGCAAGCTCAAGCACTCGATCTCGGACTACGAGCAGCGCCTCGAACGCGAACTCGCGATCATCCAGCAGATGAAATTTCCAGGATATTTCCTGATCGTGTGGGACTTCATCTGCTACGCCAAAGAGCACGACATCCCCGTAGGTCCCGGCCGCGGATCAGCCGCCGGATCTCTCGTCTCCTACGCCCTCGGCATCACCGATATCGACCCACTGCAGCACGAGTTGCTCTTCGAGCGCTTCCTCAATCCTGAGCGCGTCTCCATGCCCGATATTGACATCGATTTCTGCATGAATCGCCGCGGCGAAGTGATCAACTACGTCACCCAGAAGTACGGCCGCGACAACGTAGCCCAGATCATCACCTTCGGCACCATGGCCGCCAAAGCCGCCATCAAGGACGTCGGCCGCGCCATGGACATCCCCTACGCCGATGTCGATCGCATCGCCAAGATGGTTCCCACGCAGCTCAACATCACGCTCGATCAGGCCATCGAAGATTCTCCGCAACTGCGCGAAGCCATGGAAAAAGATGGCCAGATTCGCGAGTTGATGCAGACAGCGAAAAAACTGGAAGGCATGGTGCGGAACTCCGGCGTGCATGCCGCTGGTGTAGTAATTTCTCCGAAGCCCCTTACTGAGCTCGTTCCGCTGCACAAGACCAAGAACGACGAAATCGTTACCGCCTTCGATATGGTCGCCATCGAAAAGATGGGCCTGCTGAAGATGGATTTCCTTGGCCTCACCACTCTGACGATTCTCACGGACGCGCTGCGACTCATCCTGCAAACCCACGGCACCACGATCGCTCTCGAAACCGTCCCCCTGGATGATGCGCAAACCTACGAGAAGGTCTTTCACAAGGGTCTAACCTCCGGCGTCTTCCAGTTTGAATCGCATGGGATGAGAGACGTGCTAAGAAAATATCAGCCGGATTCAATCGAAGATCTCACCGCCCTCAACGCACTCTACCGCCCCGGCCCGATCCAAGGTGGCATGATCGACGATTTCATCGATCGCAAACACGGCCGCAAAAAGGTCGAGTACGAACTGCCGGAGCTGAAAGAAATTCTCCAGGAAACCTTGGGCGTCATCGTTTATCAAGAGCAGGTGATGCAGATCGCCAACCGTCTCGCCGGCTATTCCCTGGGCGAAGCCGATCTGCTGCGCCGCGCCATGGGCAAGAAAAAAGCCGAGGAGATGGCCCAGCAGCGCGAACGCTTCGTGGAAGGTGCGGCCCAGCGCAAGTTTCCTCCAAAGAAAATCGAGAAGATTTTCGATCTCATGGCGCAGTTTGCCGGATACGGTTTCAACAAGTCACACTCCGCCGCCTACGCGCTTCTGGCCTATCACACTGCGTATTTGAAAACGCATTATCCCGTCGAATTCATGGCCGCGCTGCTGACTTCCGTCACCGGCAGCACCGACGACGTGGTGAAGTACATCAACGAATGTCGTGAAATGGGCATTTCCGTCGAAGCCCCGGACATTAACGTTTCGGACGCGAACTTCACTCCCCACGGCGAAGCGATCCGCTTCGGTCTGGCTGCAGTGAAAAACGTTGGCGGCAATGCCATTGAATCGATAGTGGCCGCCCGCAAGAAACTCGGCCGCTTCAAGTCAATTTATGAATTCTGCGAGAATGTCGATCTACGCCTGCTCAACAAGCGCGTCCTGGAATCGCTAATCAAAAGCGGAGCCATGGATTCTCTCGGCCGCCGCGCTCAGCTCATGGCGGTGCTCGACCGCGCCATGGAGCGCGCCCAGAACGCCCAGCGCGACGCCGAATCGGGTCAGCACGGCCTGTTTGGAGTGTTTCAAGAGGAAGAATCCGAGGCGCACAACGACAAGCTTCCCAACATTCCCGACTGGGATGAACACCTGCGCCTCGCCTCCGAGAAAGAAATTCTGGGATTTTTCATCAGCGGTCATCCCCTGGAAAAATACAAAGACAAGCTCCAGGACCTGCAGGCTCTGAGCATCGTCGAAATCGGCGCGATGACCAGGTCCACGGGTAAGGATGAGACCATCGCCACAGCCGGCATCATCGCCAACGTGCGCGTGCTCAAGTCCAAGCGCGGAGATTTCTACGCCCAGGCCACGCTCGAAGACATGTCAGGCTCGATCGATATGATTGTCTTTCCCGAAGCCTATAAACGGCTGGGCGACAAAGTCAAACTCGAAGTTCCAGTGTTGGTGAGGGCAGGAGTAAGAATTGAAGAGGGAGCAAATCCAAAGATAACCGCCGGGGAAATTATGCCGCTGGAAGATGCCAAAGTCCCCCTCCCCCGCGCCCTTCGCATTCGCGTGCCGCTCGAAACCGCGGCCGAATCTACTGTCGACGACCTCCACGTTCTGTTTCAGGAGCGCAAAGGCGACGCCCGAGTATTGTTCGATGTGGAACGCGCCGGCGATTTCATGGTCGTGATGGAAGCGGAAGGTTATAATGTCCTGCCAGATCGCAGCTTCATCGCGCGGGTCGAACAATTGTGCGGACGTGGCAGTGTGCGAGTGATTTCCTGAATCAAGTTCCGCTTAAAAACATGGATGCCAACGATAAAGCGCAGCAGGAGTTGGACCAGATCGAGCGTCAGGTTGCCGTAATCGAGGCCAGCACCGGCCAGGATGAGGAAACCCATCGTCAGCTCGCACAGCTCCAAGAACGCATCCATACCCTGAGGGAAGATATGAAGGCCCCGCAGACCGCGTGGCAAAAAACCGAACTCGCGCGCCATCCGCAGCGTCCCCAAACCCTCGACTATATCGAGCGCTTGTTCACCGACTTCAGCGAGATTCACGGCGACCGCACTTTCGGCGACGATGCGGCCATTATTTGCGGCATGGCTCGCTTTCACGGCGAGGAAGTTCTTGTCGTCGGGACTCAAAAGGGCCGGGACATGAAGCAGCGCGTCTATCGCAATTTCGGTACGCCGCACCCGGAGGGCTATCGCAAGGCTCTACGCGTGATGCAGGTCGCGGAAAAATATCGCCGCCCGATTTTTACCCTGGTCGATACCGATGGCGCCTATCCCGGCATTCATGCCGAAGAGCGTGGACAAGCCGAGGCCATTGCTCACAACTTGCGCGAGATGGCGCGTCTCGAGGTTCCCATCATCGCCACGGTCATCGGAGTTGGCGGCAGTGGCGGAGCGCTCGCCATCGCCGTTGCCGATCGCGTTCTCATGATGGAGAACTCTATCTACTCGGTGATTTCTCCCGAAGGCTGTGCCGCCATCATGTGGCGAGATGCCACCAAGAAAGAGTTGGCGGCTGAAGCCATGCATATCACGGCCACCGATCTGAGCGAACTCGGCTGCATCGACGATATCGTTCCCGAACCCGAAGGCGGGGCTCACCGGGATTACGAGGCCGCTGCGAATCTGCTCGATGTCAGCCTGCAGAAACATTTCTCCGAACTCAAGAAAGTCCCTCCCGCTGACTTGCTCGTGTCACGATATAATAAGTTTCGGAACATTGCCCAATTTTTCAAGACCGAGTCCTGAGTCCGGAGTAATCTTTCTCTTCCGTTTTCCAAACAGATTCCTCCCGGCTGCGGACAGGCGATTAGGCGTGCCCCGGGAGCGCTGTCGCCGTATAATTATTTGTTCCCCTCAGGTTACGATTCGGGCGGAGAACTCCGCCTCTCAAGGATAAGGAAGGTGTCGGGATGGCCACTACGGATGTCGTGTCCCAGGGAGCAGGCGGGCAATTGGGGCGCAAACGCATCGTCAATGACATGAGCATTCAGGTCGCCACTGTGAATGGCTCGGGCTCACAGAGTTCGAACACAGTTTTATTGCGCGCCATCTTCCAGATGGGCGTGCCAGTTTCAGGCAAGAATCTGTTTCCCTCCAACATCGCCGGTTTGCCTACCTGGTACACCATTCGGGCCAATAAAGATGGCTACATCGGCCGCAAGAAGGAAATCGATTTTCTCGTCGCCATGAACGCCGAGACCGCGCAGGATGACGTCATGACATTGGCGCCCGGTGCCTCCGTGCTTTACGACGAACCGCTGGCGCTGGACAAACTCCGCAACGATCTGGTTTTCTACTCCGTCCCTTACGACAAAATAGTGGCTACGGTCTGCCCGGAAGCGAAGCTGCGCAAACTCGTCAAGAACATGGTGTACGTCGGCGTGGTCGCTCAGCTTCTCGAAATCGAAATGGGTGAAGTTGAGAAAGCCATACGTAAACAATTCGCGAAAAAAGTAAAAGCCGCCAACTTAAATCTTGCCGCTGCCCAGGCGGGCTTCGACTACGCCAAAGCCAGCCTGCAGAAGCGCGGCGTCTTTTACATCGAGCGCATGGATAAGACTGCCGGTAAGATCATCATCGACGGCAACTCGGCCGCGGCGCTCGGCTGCGTGTTTGCCGGATGTACGGTCGTCACCTGGTATCCCATCACGCCTTCGTCGTCGCTGGTCGAGACGATGATCGAGTATATGAAGGACTACCGCATCGGCCCCGACGGCAAAGCCACGTTCGCCATTGTTCAGGCAGAAGATGAGCTAGCCGCGATCGGCATGGTCATCGGCGCCGGCTGGGCCGGTGCCCGCAGCATGACCGCGACCGCGGGCCCGGGCATTTCTTTAATGTCGGAGTTTTCCGGCCTGGCCTATTACGCGGAAGTCCCGGGCGTCATTTGGGACATCCAGCGCGTCGGTCCGTCCACCGGCTTGCCTACGCGCACTTCTCAAGGCGATATCCTCTCCACCGCTTTTCTTTCCCACGGCGACACCAAAAACATCATGCTGATTCCGTGTTCGGTTGCCGAATGTTTCAGCATGGCTTCCGAAGCCTTTGATCTCGCCGAACAATTCCAGACGCTGGTCTTCGTCATGTCCGATCTCGATCTCGGCATGAACAATTGGATGTCCGATCCCTTCCAATATCCCACGACACCCATCAAGCGCGGCAAAGTTTTGGATAAAGACGAACTCACAAAGCTCGGCGGCTTTGCCCGGTACAGAGATCTGGATGGCGATGGCGTGGGCTATCGCACTCTGCCGGGAACCGACCATCCTTCTGCCGCATACTTCACTCGCGGCAGTGGACACAATGACAAATCGAACTACAGCGAGCGCCCCGACGATTACGAAAACAACATGGAGCGCCTCAACCGCAAATTCGAGACCGCTCGCTCTTTTGTGCCCCGGCCAGAAATTTTCAAAGGGAATGCAAAAACAAAAATCGGAATCATCGCCTACGGAACTTCGCACTGGGGTGTAACCGAAAGCCGCGATCAGCTACGCAACGAATACGCCATTGAAACCGACTACCTCCGCCTGCGGGCGTATCCTTTCACGCGCGAGGTGCATGAATTCATCGAGCAGCACGAACGCATCTATGTGGTGGAGCAAAACCGCGACGCGCAAATGCTGAGTTTGCTCAAACTCGACCTGAAACCGGAGCTAACGCCGCGGCTGCGCAGCATCAGCCATCTCGACGGCCTGCCACTCGATGCCCGCTCCGTCACCGACGAAATCAGCACCATGGAGGGTAAGTAAATGGCGACCACGCCCACCGCAGAACCGAAAACCAACCGCATCGGCTTGACTGTAATTGACTATAAGGGCGGCAAGACCACTCTCTGCGCGGGTTGCGGCCACAACGCCATTTCCGAACGCATCATTGAAGCCATGTATGAAATGGGCGTGCAGCCGGAACGCGTCGCCAAGCTGAGCGGCATTGGGTGCTCCTCCAAGAGTCCCGCGTACTTCATGAATCGTTCCCACAGCTTCAATTCCGTGCACGGACGCATGCCCTCCGTCGCCACTGGAGCAATGCTTGCCAATCGCAATCTCATCGCGCTTGGCGTCAGCGGTGACGGTGATACCGCTTCCATCGGCATCGGCCAGTTCGTTCACCTCATGCGCCGCAATCTTCCCATGATTTACATTATCGAAGACAACGGGGTGTACGGCCTCACCAAAGGCCAGTTCTCCGCGACCGCCGATCTAGGATCGAAACTAAAGTCCGGCGTGATCAACGATCTTCCTCCCATCGACACCTGCGGCCTGGCCATCGAATTGGGCGCAACCTTTGTTGGCCGTTCATTCTCCGGCGACAAGCGCCAGTTGAGCACCATGCTGAAAGCCGCCATCGCTCATCACGGTACGGTCATGCTCGACGTGGTCTCGCCCTGCGTCACCTTCAACGATCACGAGGGTTCGACCAAGTCCTATAAATATGTAAAAGATCACGACGAGGCGCTGCAGGAGATGAGCTTCGTCCCCCACTTCGAAGAGATCGATGTGGAATACGATCCGGGCAGCACGGTCAACGTCACCATGCACGACGGATCCAGTCTGCGTTTGCGTAAACTGGAAGAAGACTATGACCCGACCGACCGTATTGCCGCCATGACGCGCCTGAGCGAAGCGCACGACAAAAATGAAGTTTTGACCGGAGTCTTCTACGTCAACACCAAAGCACCCAGCTTCATCGACATGCTGAATATTGTTGATGAGCCCCTGGCCACGCTGCCGGAATCAATGACGCGCCCCGGCACGGCCGCACTCGACGCCGCCATGGAGGAACTGAGATAAGGCTAGAAGTGTTCTGCGTCGACTACAAAAAACCCGGTCATTCCGCACCGGGTCGAAGGCCCCGTGAGTAACCTGCTTCCTCGCTCCCCCGAACGCATATCACTACCTCGAGCTCGCCGGCTGCAACCCGAGCCCCGATCCATAATACTCAGCCAGCGCATCTTTTTCGTCGTCAGAGAGCAGTGAAGAGATAGTCCGCATCGGCATATTAATGTCGTTGGTCCGCGTCCGATTTGCGAACGCCGTGAGTTGATCCAGAACATACTCAGAATTCTGGGTCATCAGCGACGGCACTCCCGGGCGATACGCAACCGGACCATGACATGACTGGCACGGCGGAATCCCACGCTCTCCGTCTCCAAACGAAACCAGATGCGATGCAATCCCTGCATGCACCGGATCGGGCTGTGATCCCGGAAAGCTGCGATTATCCTGCGGGTCGCTAAACACCGGCAGCTTCGAGTAATAAGCCACCACATCACCCACGTCTCGGGGTGAAAGCGATTCCGCAATTGGCTCCATCACCCGCGATTTTCGCTTGTGACTGCGAAAATCTTCCAACTGCTTCCACACTGCCAACTTGTCCATGCCCGCGAGGTTTGGAGTCGAACCTCTGTCACTAAACCCTTCCGCGCCATGGCAGTGTTCGCAGCGTTTCGCGAGAAGCATTCCTCGAAAGGCATCTCCGGACGAAGCTGCAGCCAAAGTCTCCTGCGACCACGACACGTAGGAGGGTATCCGCTCCGGCGCGCTGTCACTTGCCACCAGAACAAGCGAACTCGCCGCAACCCCTACTGCAACGGTGCGCAGAAAATTCCAGGTCGAAAAGTGTCCGCTATTGGGCGGCACAGCTCCCCCTTTCCCCCGCGCGTAAAACACGGAACTGCTCTCGCGGAACAACTTTCAACTCAGATCGCATGGCATAGTGTCCCGCCCCGCAGAACTCGCGGCACACCGTCTTATATTCTCCCGGCCGGGAAAATTCCAGCCGCGTTGCGCTGATCGTGCCCGGCAAAACTTTCACGTTGTATTCCGTCCCACTGAAGGCAAGCGCGTGGACGGCGTCAGCGCTGGTGATGCGCAGATGAATCGGAACTCCAGCCGGCACCAGAATACAGTGCGGAACAAATAAATATTGTTGAGCGATCATGCGCACTGTCACCGACCCATCGGCGTTCTGCTGGGTGCCAAGATTATTCTCGACGAATTCTCCCGACAAATGCAGCGCAAGCGGATCAACCTCCCCCGTTCCCTTGAAATACCGCAACAGGGGTTCATCGATCTGGTAGTAGCGCGTGGCTGGGATGAGGCACAAAACCAGCACTGTCAGCAAGAACGTTCGCAGCTTTCGCCACTTCACAGGTATCTCGATGGGGGCAAATTATACCGTCGTACCGATGATGATGCACAGCTGCGACATGATGCAATCATCTTTCGCACTATTTGCCAATTTACTGATAGGTCGATCGGGATATGCAGTCCTCAGCCCTAATGCTTAACCGCCGGCGAAGAGAGCTGGCTAGCGGGATGTTTCGATCTCTTTCAACACGGCGCTGCACCGCTCGCAGACCGTCGGATATGACTTATCCTCGCCGACGTGGATCGAGTAATTCCAGCACCGCTCGCACTTCGATCCCTCCGCTTTCTTCACCTCGACGTGCACGCCGCTCGTGCCATTGCCCGAGCCTTGCACCAAGTTGACCACGGAAACAATGAACAAGTAACGCAATTGGTCGGCGTGCCGCGCCAACACAGTATAAGCCGGATCCGATGCGGTGACGGTGACCTGCGCCTCCAGTCCGGTGCCGATCAGCTTATTGTTACGCGCCTCTTCGAGCGCCTTCAGCACTTCGTCGCGCACGGCGCGCAGCGTCTTCCACTCCTCGCTGGATTTTCCCTCGCTCGAGTCGGAAGCCTTCGCCGCACTCTTTTCATCCTCCATAATTTCCTCCGCCGACGGAAACAACGCCAGATGCACGCTCTCTGCTCGCCGTGCGGTCTTCGGCAGATAATTCCACACTTCTTCAGCCGTAAAACTCATGACTGGAGCAATCAACCGCACCAATGCTTCTCCGATTCGCCAAATCGCAGTCTGCGCGCTGCGGCGCCCCTTCGACTTTGGCGCAGAAATGTAAAGCCGGTCTTTGAGTACATCAAAGTAAAAGGCACTCAAGTCGACGATACAAAACTGATTCAGTCGGTGATAAATCTTGTGGAACGCGAACTCGTCGTACGATCCCTTCACTTCGGAGGCGAACGCCAAGGTCTGGCGCAGCATGTACTGATCAAGTGCCTCCATCTTCTCGAAAGGAATCGCGTCCGTCTGCGGATCGAGATCCCCAAGATTCCCTAAGATGTAGCGAAACGTATTGCGAATCTTGCGATAGTTTTCCGCGATGCGCAGCATCAGCTGCTCAGATCCCACCACGTCTTCTCTGAAATCCACCGACGCTACCCACAGCCGCACCACTTCCGCACCCAGCCGATCCGATATATCCACCGGGTCCACGTCGTTTCCTCGCGATTTCGACATGGCCTGCCCTTTTTCGTCCAGAGTCCATCCCGGCGTGACCACTCCCTTATATGGAGGCGTCCCATGCGTACCCATCGCGCATAACAGTGAAGATTGAAACCATCCCCGGTATTGATCTCCGCCTTCCAAATAAAGATCAGACGGCCAGGGATAGGTCGGTTCATCGGCAATCAAAGCCAGATAGCTCGCGCCCGATTCCAGCCACACGTCAAAAATGTCGGTTTCCTTTTCAAACTTCGTACTCCCGCAGTGCGGACACTTCGTACCCCCGGGAAGGATCGTATCTGACTCGGAAGTGAACCACGCATCCGCCCCGGAGCTCGCGAACAACTCAACCACCCTGCGATTGACAGCCGGATCGTTCAGCGGCTTGCCGCAGCTCTCGCAAAGAAACACGGCGATGGGAACTCCCCAAACCCGCTGCCGCGAGATGCACCAGTCCGGCCTCGTGGCAATCATGTTCGACAGCCGCTCTTCGCCCCAGGCCGGATCCCACTTCACATGTTTGATTTCTGCCAGCGTTCGGGTGCGCACCGTTTCGCTTTCCGAACCTCGACTGCCGGACCCGCCCGGCATCGGCGTTTCCATCGAGATGAACCACTGCTCAGTCGCACGGAAGATCACTGGATTATGACAGCGCCAGCAGTGCGGATAAGAATGCTCTGTCTTCTCCGTATGCAGCAAAGCGTCCCGTGTTTTCAGCAGATCGATGATCGGCTGGTTTGCGTCCCACACCCGCCTCCCGGTGTATTCCGCCAGCCCGTTCCGCAGGATCCCTTTTTCGTCCACGTTACTGGTGGCGTCGAGACCATACTTCATGCCAGTAATAAAGTCCTCCGCTCCGTGCGAGGGAGCTGTATGAACCACGCCAGTTCCCGTATCCATCGTGACGTAGTCCGCGAGCACGCCGAGGATTTTGCGATCCAGAAAAGGATGCTGGAAATTCAGTCGCTCCATTTTGCTTCCAGGGAACTGGGCGAGCTCGCGCGGATCCGCAAGATTACACTTCTCCGCCACATCCTTCGCCAGCTTCGCCGCCACAATGTAGACTTCGCCGCCCGATTCCAAAGCCACATATTCTTCATGCGGATGGAACGCCACCGCCATCGACGCCGGCAGCGTCCACGGTGTCGTCGTCCAGATGATGGTTGAAACTTTTTTCCCCGCCAGCGTCGCATCAATGCTCACCGGATCATCGAGCAGCTTGTATTTCACAAACACGGTGTCGCTGGTGTGATTTTCGTACTCGACCTCTGCCTCAGCCAGCGCAGTCTCATCATGCATGCACCAATAAACCGCCCGCAGTCCTTTGTAGACAAATCCCTTCTCGTAAAACGAAAAGAAAGTCGACAGCACCACAGACTCGTACTGCGGATTCATCGTGGCGTATGGACGGTCAAACCTCCCAAATACGCCGATACGTTTGAACTGTTCCCTCTGTAAATCAAGAAACTTCTGGGCATACTTCCGGCACTCCGCCCGCACGTCCGTCGGACGCATCTGCAGCTTTCTGCCGCCCAGTTCCTTATCGACTTTGATCTCAATCGGGAGGCCATGACAATCCCACCCCGGCACATAGGGTGCATCAAAACCCGCCATAGTCTTCGATTTGACGATGAAATCCTTGAGGCACTTATTCAGCGCCGTGCCCATATGGATGGGTCCGCTGGTGTAAGGCGGTCCATCATGCAAAATGTAGGTCGGGGACCCCTTGCGAGCCTCCCGGATACGCTCGTAAATTCGCTCCTGCTCCCAGCGGGCCAGCATTTTAGGCTCATTCTGAGGCAGATTCGCCTTCATGGGGAAGGCAGTTTTAGGCAGATTGATGGTCGCTTTCAGTTCGAGCGGCACTCGGTTGGTTTCTCCAAAGGATTGAATCTTTTTATTATAGGGAGCCGTCCCAGGAACGTCCATTTGGCGGAGGAGGCTAGGAAACACCTGTGTAGCAGCGCGATACCGTGAGGTGGCTTGCATCCCCCGGGCACTCGGAAATACACTTCGTAAACCGGGGCGGGAAGAGGTACAATTTTACAAAGAGCCAAGATAGACGGATGATCTTGTCGCCTGGGTCACGACCACGACAATTAACGAAGTTAGGCGAGACATAAAGGCAACTTGTTGGAAAGAGCACTCATCTGTGTTAAACAGGCCGTCTGGTTGGGGTCAGACCAGCCTCTGTCCGAGCCAAAACAGCCGAATCGGGGAACATGCCATCCGTAGAAGTCAAACCGACACCCACGCAAGAGCCTGAACTACACCTCCTGCTGGCGCCCGACACCTTCGAGCCCTTGTGGAAATCCCTGTTTCGCGGACTGGATGAGTTTTTCTTTCCCAAGAAGCTTCCGCCCCTCAAGCTGGAATCGAAGCCGGTTCCGGTCAAGGATATCTGGGGCTTTTACAACTACAAGAAAAACGGGGCCCTCGGTTCGACGGTCGCTCACGTCATCGTCATTGCTCTGATCATAGGCGGCACCATCATGGGCCGGCGCATCGTGACCAAAGCCGTGGCCAAACCGCAGAGCACCACCGAGTTGATCGATCCCGGCGATTATTCCCTGAAGCCCGCCAAAACGCAAGCCGGTGGTGGTGGAGGCGGTGGCGACCGCGATGTCCTGCAAGCTTCGAAGGGTCGCTTGCCGAAGTTCTCCATGCAGCAGATCACCCCGCCAACCGCGGTCATACGAAATTTCAATCCCAAGCTTGCGGTCGAACCCACGGTGGTTGTTCCGCCTGACATCAAGGTGGCCATGAACAACCTGCCCAACCTTGGCGACCCCAAGTCTTCCGCAATCATCCCGTCAAACGGTACCGGCTACGGTTCTGGGATCGGTTCCGGTAGCGGTGGCGGCGTGGGGTCGGGTACGGGCCCCGGTGTAGGTCCGGGCGAAGGCGGTGGCATGGGCGGCGGCGTTTTCCGCCCTGGCCGCGGGGTTACTCCGCCGCGTCCCATCTATTCTCCTGAGCCGGAGTTCTCTGAAGAAGCTCGCAAAGCCAAGTATCAGGGTACCTGCACCCTGATGATCGTGGTCGATACCGATGGCCGTCCCATCAATCTTCGCGTGGTGAGCTCCCTCGGTATGGGCTTGGACGAAAAAGCTCTCGAAACCGTCCGCACCTGGCGCTTTGAGCCCGGACTAAAAGATGGCCACCCCGTCAAGGTCGAAATGGCCGTCGAAGTCGACTTCCACTTATACTGAGACGATCGGTTTCTAATCTTTCCGGATCACCGCCAAGTGTCGCACTACGCGCTTCTGAAATCCCAGTTTCTCGTACAAGCCAATCGCGCGCGCGTTATCTTCTCTGACATGTAGAAACGGAATTTCCCCACGTTCCCTAATGCGTCGCATCACTTCGCTCATCAGCTCTCGAGCATAGCCATGTCCCCTATGTTCCGGATGCGTGCAAACCGCGCTCACTTCCGCATGGCCGGGAACTTTCAGCCGCTCGCCAGCCATCGCTACTAGTTTTTTCTCACGAAAAATTCCAACGTAGGTGCCCAACTCATGAGTACGCTTGTCGAACGGCCCGGGTTTGGTGAGTGCCGTCAGCTCGATCATTTCCGGTGAAAGCGTAGTGTTGAGTTCGACCAAATCAGCGCCCGACACAATTCGCTGGGCTTGAGCGGAATGAACGTTTACGCAAACCATCTGTAGCAAGGGAGCCCTCGCAACCAGCGTCCATCCCTCCCGGTCCTGGTACGGGGAGTCCAGAAACAAGGCAATCGTTTCCCCTGATCCCAACAATCGCTGCAATGATTCATAGCCTTCCGGCGAAGCCTTCTGAAAACCGGCGAGAGGACTCACCTCCGCCGTGAACCTGCGCGCCCCTTCAAACGATTCGGCGAACTCTACCTGCCGCGTGGTCAGCGCCTGCCAGATCACATTGTCGAGCGGATGCATTTTGATTAGCGTTCTGATTGGACTGATCGAACCGCCCTTTGGACACAGTAATTGCGTGAGCCCGATGGCACTATCCGAACCTTGCGACCAAAGCCCGAAGCTGGAATGCGCGATATGCTGGGCAAAGGAAGGACACGGCTACCCAATCTTGGCTAGCCCCGATGTTCATTTGATTTTGGGTGGCGCTTTCTGCGCTGCGGAGCTTATTTTCACGACCGGGCTTTAGCGGCTGGGCGAGGGCCTCATACCAAACCGGGCCCCTATTCCTTCAGATCGACATGTTGCACGTCTTCGATCGAATGCCCTAAGAAGCGCTCGCCCAGTCGCCGGAACTTCTCCACCGAGTCAGTGGCAAAGAATCTTAAGCGCGGCAGCGCCCGTCGCTCCTCATGAATCTTCGCGGCGGGCGACAGAAGCCTCTGCAACTGGCTGGCGACCACGCGAGCCGTAGATTCAGCCGAGTCCACAATGTTCACATGCGCTGGCGCCACGCGATGCAGCAGCGGCTTGAGCAGCGGATAATGGGTACAGCCCAGCACCAGTACATCCGCCTCGCGGAACCCGTCACCGAAAGCCTCACCCAGATAAATCCGGACAATCGCCTCCGTAACGGTGTGATCCACCCACCCCTCTTCCACCAATGGCACCAGCAGCGGACATGCCTTCTCCGTCGCCTCCAACCCGCGCGCCTCAAGCGCCTTCCGGTAGGCGTGGCTGCTCACCGTTGCCTCAGTCCCAATCACCACGACCCTCTTATTCTTACTGGCCAAGGCGGCGGCCTCCGCGCCCGGTTCCACCACCCCCACCACCGGAACATGCGCCGCCAAAGTAATTCGGTCGAGCGCCAGCGCTGTCGCCGTATTGCAAGCGATCACCAATACTTCAGCCCCCTGATCCTCCAGGTAGTCGGCAGCCTCGCCGGCGTAACGCGCCACTGTTTCAACAGATTTGGAGCCGTAGGGTAGCCGCGCCGTATCGCCGAAGTAAATGTAGTTAGCGCTAGGAATGACTTCAAGTAACGCTTTAAGGACAGTCAGCCCGCCGAAGCCGGAGTCGAATACACCAATGGTAGGCCTGCGAGTGGTCATGGTGGGAGTAGTTGCACTTCGATCATAGCAGCGCGGATGGTTCAGGGCCGATGACCAGATTTGTTCCCCGAGCGCGGCTAGTTCTGCTTGTGCGCACTGCCAGTCGTGGCTCCAGCAAACTCCGAACTCCGGCCGCAGCACGCACCCGGTGGGATCGGCGCTCCGTGCGGGCAAGTGCGCGGATGTCCCAGGAATGCACAAATCTTATCGGTCGCTTCCGGTGAAAGGATGTGTTCGAACTTGCACGCCTGTTGCTCGATTTCCGACTCGCTGTCCATCGCAAGACTGTCCGTGAACAGCCTCTCAGCGAGCCGGTGACGCCGGATGATGCTGCCCGCCCGTTCGCGGCCGCGCGACGTGAGTTCCACGATCGCCGTGCCATCGCCCACCGAAGCGGAAACCGGCTTGAGCGCGTCATGGCAAGGATTCACGAACGGCTTGTGCCCATGCGCCAACGGCGGGTGCGGCGCGGAAACCACCAGCCCCATCTGCATCATTTTCTCAATCGCCAGGCTGACCGGAAGCGCTCCATGAACTTCCATCCGCTCGACCTCGGCAATCTCCCCATGCTCCGCCAATACCCACAGCTCTTCCAGCACCTCGTCAAACTGTTCCTCATCGGCCATCGCGAAAACTTCCTGCGACGCAATCTTGCCGTGATGGAACTCAATCCGCCGGTCGGCGAGCCGCGCCACCACCGGATCGTGCGTAACCATCACAATCGTCCGCCCCTGCTGGTGAAACTCGCGCAGCAAGCGCAACACAAGCTCTTCATTCAGAGCATCAAGATTTCCCGTAGGCTCATCGGCCAAAATAATCCTCGGATCGTTGATCAGCGCCCGCGCGATACAAACCCGCTGCTGCTCGCCACCGGAAAGCTGCGACGGCAAATGATGCGCCCGGTCGCCCAACCCCACCCGAGTCAGCGCCTCAATCGCCTCTTTCTCATCCGTCATGCTATGAAAATACTGCGCGAGCATGACGTTCTCTACCGCCGTAAGAAACGGAATCAGGTGAAACTGCTGGAAAATAAATCCAATCTTTTCCGCCCGCACCCGGTTTAGTTCACTCGCAGAAATACCCGCAACATTCAGCCCGTCCACCCAGATCTCGCCCGATGTCGGCCGATCCAGGCATCCAATCAAATTCACCAGCGTCGATTTGCCCGACCCCGACGGCCCCATGATCGACAACCATTCCCCTTGCGCCACGTGCAGCGAAATATGATCGAGCGCGTGAATGGCGCCGTTCTGTCCAGGAGAAGTGGGATTTCCCGCAGCCTTCGCCGGGTAGAGCTTGGTGACGTCTTTGATCTGAATCATTTCACTCTCCCCTCAGAATGACCGCCGGCTGCACCCGCCGTAGCAGCGAAATCGGGAGGATCGCCGAAAGCAGCGTAACCAATATGCTACCAGCCAGTACAAAAGGCAGCACACTAAACCGCGGCACCACCGGAGCATGGAAGTTCGCCCGCCCAATCCAGGCCGCAATGCCGATCCCAAAAACAAATCCCACTACCGCACCGATCGCTCCCAACGCTGCCGCCTCCGCCGCAAAGAATCCGTTCAGCAGTCGGTCGGAAGCGCCCAAAGCTTTCATAATCGCAAAGTCGCGCCGCCGGTCGAAAACCCATCCCATCAGCGTCGACAGCACGCACAACGCCGCCGTCAAGATGATCAGCGCCGCCGCTGCCAGCAGCGTCGCCCGCGTCTTGCCCAGCACCCGCGCCTCCCCTTCCATAATTTGACGCACCGGCCGCACATCAGCGCCCGGAATCGCCTGCTGCATCTGATGCATGATGGCCGCGATCTCCTCAGGCGATCCATTCGCCGCGACCTCGATAGTCGAAGGTTGCACCCCAGTCCATGAAACAAAATCCGGCAGGGCAAGATAAACCCTGCTGTCTTCCGCTGCTCCAGTCTGTACCGTTCCGGCCGCTGTGACGTGAATAGTGTGCCCCTGAAACTCAAAATCGAATGGCTGATTCTTCGGCGACACCACCGAAAGGGCCCGCACTCCCACCAGCGCCTGCTGCGGCGCCGAAGGCCAGCTGCTTACCGACCACCACCGGTCAAGCTGTCGCACTCGATCGAAGTCCGTACCCGCCACAACAATTGGCCGACCATCCGCGGTTAACGCCACCACCAGGGCGAAAGGTGCCACCACCCCGCGACCCGCGACCACGGTTTCCGCCTGCCCGAGAGCATCCGCGGGAAGGGAAGCGCCGTCTTTTCCCACCACGACGATGTTCGCCCCATAGTTGCGGAACTCGCGCCGCAGCTTGGCCTGCACATCGACATAAAGATTCAGCATCGCCGTAGCGACCGCCGCCGCCACCACCATGGCAAACAAGGCTGACGCCGCTCGTCCCCGCCGCAGCACCGCCGCCTGCACCAGCATTCTCACAAACATCGACGTGTGTGGAGCGTTCGCGCGCCCGGCTGCCACACCCGGTGTGGAATGCGGCTGCCCTGAAGTGACTCGGCCCCCGCTCACAGTTCACCTCGCAGCGCAAACACCGGATCCAATCGCACCGCTTTACGAATTGCGGCCGCGCTCCCCGCAAAGGTGACGATCACCGCAATCGCCAGAATCAGCGGCAAGAGCACAGGTGGAATTGAAATCGCGGAGTTGAAAATCGAGCGCCCGATCTGCTGCGCGAGCATCCCGCCCGCCGCAAAGCCCACAAGTCCGCCAATCAACGCGAGCAAAGTTGCTTCCGTAAAGAAGATGGACGCAATTGCAAACCGCCCCGCGCCCAGCGCCTTCATCAACCCCACTTCCGCGCGCCTCTCGAAAATCGCCGTAGCCATCGCGGCCGAAACTGCCAGCGCTGAAGCAAACAGCGCCGCCAGCGTGACTAAGAAGATCAGCCCCTCAATCCGCGTTAGTACCGCCCCTTCATTCTGCGCAACCTGACGAATCTGCTCCGCATGCGAGTGCGGAATCGCCTCCTGTAACTGGTAAGCAATCGATTGCGGATAAGGTGAGCAGTACCACCGGTCATACACCGGACCAGACATGCTCTTCGGATCGCGCCGCCCCAGCGCATCTTCCGGCTTGGTCAGCGCACTCACGTAAACTCGCCGAACCGCTCCCGGCTTCCCAAGAATCTCCTGCGCCAGCGAGATTGGTGCCACCACCTCATCATCTTCCGCTCCGCCAGTAGAAAGAATCCCACTCACGCGTAGGGTCCGGCCAGAAAGCGCGAGCTCATCACCCATCTTCACCGAAAGCCGTGCCGCCAGCCGTTCTCCCACCAGAACGTCCCGCGAATTATCACCAGGCCAGGCACCGGAAACCCTCCACCACGGATGGGTAGTTCGCACCCCAGTCGTTAACTCCTCTTTCCCAAACGAAATGTTCTTGGCGAAGTACGTTCCCACCAGAGTGAGATTTTCCGTCTTGCCGTCCCGTTCGAGCGTCACATTCACCGGCAGCACCGGCGCAAATCCCGTGATGTTGTTGTGCCAGAAAGTTCCCTTGATCTTCCGCAGGTCGGCTTCATTCAGAAAAGCGCCATCGCTTGGCGGCTTCAGGTTGACGCCGCCAATTTCCACGTCCAGCGTGTCTTCTTGCGGGGTAATCAGCAGGTTCGCGCCGATCGTACGCAGCTCTCGATTCATCTTGTCGCCAATATCAGTGGCGACCGCAATCATTGCAGTGGCGACGGTTACTCCCAAGGTAATAGCCGCGCCGGCCAGCAATTTGCGCCGCTTCTGGCGCCGGAACGATTCGTAAACGAGGCGGACGAACATTCCTTTACTGTTTCTCGAACATCCGGCTACCCGCCGCAATGTCCGCCTCCTGAATAATCACGGAATCCGCGGTCTGCGTGACCTTCAGCGGAATCGGATTGCACCCCCCTGCCGTCCCCACCGACTGCGGATTAATCGGCGCCGCACAATTCTTGCAAACCACGCCGTTCGCAGTCTTATAGAACCCTACGGCGCCGCAGATTTCGCAAGCATCCAGAACGGTCGCCATCTTGCCATCCGGCTTTTGATAGAGCCAGAAGCGTACCTCGACTCGATTTTCCTTCGCCTGGAAGCGGTGCAAATCACCATCCGAAACCTGCGCCAGCGGAATCTTCACCTCGCCGTTCGTGAAGCTCACTTCTGCCGCCGGCGACAGCGCACTCACGCTCTTGGTATAGATAAACTCCGCCGTCACCAGCGCGATGAACACAAACGAGAAGCCATACACCGAAGCCATCCACAACCGTTCCTTGCGCGCCGTCCACAGCGCCTTGCGCCGCTCCGCCGCCGAAGGCGATTCCAGCACCGGCTCGCGTCGCTTGGCATCAAACAAAACCATCAACGCCGCCAACGCGAAGATTGTCACAAAAAAGAACAGATCATTACGCACGATCGGCCCGATGATCGCCATCTCGGTCTTCGACGAAGGAATGATCCCGCTCTCCGAAAGCTCGTGCAACCCGGCAATCACCAACTGTGCCGCCACCAGGAAGAGAATGGCCGTCGTCACCCGGAAGAATTTCTGCAGGTTAATCCGCACGCTACCCTTTACAAACATCACGCCGAAGGCAATCGCGCACAGCACCCCCAGCAGTGTTCCCAGAAAGCTCATCAGTTCCGTGGAATTCAGCGTCACTGCGGAGAGAATCAGCACCGTCTCGGCGCCCTCGCGCAGAACCATCAAGAACACAAAAAAGAACAGCCCGATCCATGCGTCGTTGCCGGCCAGCAGGCCCACCTTGCCCTCAATCTGGCCTTTCAGCTTGCGCCCGGTCTTCATCATGAAAATAACCATGGTGATGACGAAGAAGGCGGCCACCAGCATGACCCAGCCTTCAAACGCATCTTCGTTCAGGTTCAGCCGCGACATCAACACCGCAACGCCGATGCTTCCAACGAACGCAGCGCCCAGTGCGGCGTAAACCGCCTTGCGCAGGTCATTGCGCCCAATCTTGGCGAGATAGGCCAGCGTGATCCCCACGATCAGGGCGGCCTCAACCCCCTCGCGCAGCGTGATAATAAAGGCTTGCAGCATTTAGAGAACCCGCAGAATCTTGAAAATGAATTTCAATTTCAACTTTAAGGATATGCCGTTCGCCACGGGAGCGTCAATGTGCGATCTCACAAACGCCAGTGATTTGCATCACGCGGAGAAATATGGGATTAAACGGGCCTCACAGCAGCCGCCTGGCGTGGGCGCAATGGTACCGATCTGCCGAAACGGCGGTGAGGGTCATCATGCAGCGGGGGCATTACTCAGGAGTCCACTCCAGGAAACGAGCCGAATCAAGCTTGAACTCGTCGAAACTCACCAAAACTTGGGGTGATACATCTATTTCGGGCTCTGTGCCTCTGCCAACACCTTCTTCAGGTGATCCGAATCCTGCGATTCCGGAGCAAGTTTCAGATATTCCCGAAGGTGAGAAGCAGCATCCGCCGGGTCGTTCTTGGCTTCGTAAATTTGAGCTAGTAAGAGTTGCAACAGTGGCTCGTCGTGGTCCCTGTCAATCGCTTCGGCTTTCAAAGCTCTCTGTTCCGCTTCGGGCAACTGGTTAAGATTGAAATAGGCAATCGCGCTGAAGAAATAGGCATACGCATCGCTTACAGCGTCCAGCTCAAGCGCGCGACTGGTCAGGTTCAGAACCTCATTCCATTGCTGCTCGCGTCCTGCGATCTCCGCCAAGCAAAGATACGCGGGCAAGTAACTTGGATCAGCGCTCGACGCCCGCGAACAAGCGTTACGGGCCTCTGCTGTCTGCTGCCTGGTTTCGAGAGTCTGACCCAGCATTACCCATCCGGCAACGTATTTCGGATAGATTTCCGTCGCCTTCCGCAAGTGCTGCTCGGCCTCCGGCAGTTTCTTATTCTTCAGGGCCGAGCAGGCGTGTTCATACTCCTTTTGAGCCTTGTGGGGAACCTGCAAGCTCGTAACGCTGGCCGTGCTGGGCATACCTGGAAACGGCTGAATCGAACATAGCTCCTTTTCGCCGGCTCCCGTTCGCGCGTCACCGTTGTCGACAACAACGCGGTCATCCGGTCTTTTTGGGAGCATTACCACCTGCCCGTTGTAGGTCATTCGTGGTCTTTGTGCGAACAGCGGCGCGGGTAACAAAGCAATGATCAGGGCACAGAGCGCCGCCTGTTTCCAGCACGGCGGTGCCGGCAACCGGAACCCATATTGCCTGCGGTAGGTTATCTCCATAACCCCTCTTTGGGCCGGTGGTTTGCATAATTCTGCACCTGTAGCGCTCTAGAAACAAGTCTCGCTTTGGGGAAATAAAGCAGACGTTGGAATACCTGTCACCGATCTCGATGTCGCGATCAACCTACGAAAGCCTCTCTTAATGCAAGAACGATCGGGGTCGTTGGAGCGACGAGGCGATTCCTTCACAATTTCTTCAAAAACGCCTCCGCTTGCTCCAACTGCGGAAACAATTTCTCCTCCGCATGGAACTCCGCCGAGTGCACGCACCGCCGGCTCCCGCGCAGCCTCACCGGATGCTTCAGGTGCAGCATCTCGTGGTAAACGATGTACTCCACGGCATAGCGGGGAACAAGAGGATGGTCGAAGATGCGGTTGATCACAATCGCATTATGCGCCGGATCGTAGTGCCCAAGAATCCGCCTGGTCTTCGTCGGACTCCAACTCATCCGCGGACGCCCGAGTAGTCCATGAAAGAATTGCCGGTTCAGATCTTCAAACACAGCGTCGAGATCGTAAACATGCCCCTGCGGAGAATGGAGCTGCTTGCGCCCGCGCATTTGCCGCACCAGGTGCGCCTTACTCACCACCTCGTGGCTCGCAACATATTTTCGATAACGCACGGCATGTCCACGATCAATCGGTTTGCGGTACATCTTGGCCAACAGGATATGAGCGATGGCGCGCACCACCGCCTCCGGCGCACCTTCCAGCAGATCGGATAGCCTTACCAGAAGCCGCCCTTCGCGCAACCGAATCGTGTTGTTAACGTTGGCGAACGCGAAGAATTCAACCTTTAACTCCGGTAGCGCAGCGCTGGGACGCAACTGCCGGTGTTCCTCATGGAAGATATCGAGCAATCCCTCACGCACAGTGAGCCCAGATTAGCACACGCTGCGGTAAACGAAACGAAGAGACAAGGAAGAGACGGTAGGTTCTTTTACGGTTTGTTTAAAGACACACGAAGCGGTGCTATCTTTCGCAGTCTGCGACAGACTTACGAATGTTCGCACAACCTCGACTCGCGAATGTTGGGGAGACCGTGACTCATGACTGTTCTGACAACCGTGACTAACGAGCGATCGGAGAACCGTGGAAGAGCGGCCCTTCAGGACCGCGTTAGTTAGTCGCGGAAATTACTGCGGGCTCGAGCCCATGTGGTCGACTTTGCCTAGCGAACTGAATCTCTGCAGATAGTCGAAACCTACTAAGGCCGCTGACTTTCGTTGATCAGCCGCACCCAAGGTCACGGTTACACTTCACTCCGACCGGCTGCCCGACCGCGCCGCATCCGTTTTCTTCCTATGCTTCGCCGCCTCTTCTTGATCCGCAAGAAGCTGCCGGTGATCATTCGCGGAACTATTCAGCGTGTCCAGCGCGCTGCTGAGAACAAATTCGTATTGTTTCGCCTCTTCCGGCGGAACGCCCGCTGCATCCCGCAACGCCAGTAGTTTGGCCTGAAATTCGGTATCGGCGTCGATAATCACCTTCAAGGGCTTGCGAATATCGTTCTTGCGGTCGACGTAGGTATCGATGTTGTCGTTCAGTTCGTCGTAGATCAGCAGGAAATCATCCAGCCGGGCATACGTCTGCTGTGCACGGCCCTTCGTTTTCGGGTCGCTGCGCATCTGCTCCAAGCCCACCAGCCGGGCCCGCGCAAACTTCACATACAAACCCAGCCGCAGTTGCGGTTCCCAGCTGGTATCACGAATCTGATCAATCTCCGGCTGGGTAAACGGATCCCGCCGATGCTGTGCCAGCGCCCCCGCCGCCATCAAACCCAGCAGACAAACTCCTGCGCTTGCTCGCATCCAGAGACCATTCATTTCTTCACTCCCTTCGGAAACATGGCGATCAGCAAATCGTCGCGCACCCGCTGCAGCCGGTCGATGGTTTCCTGAATCTTCGTTTGGTCCTCGCGCGCGACGCTGTGCTTCAGGTTGTCCAGTTTCCGCGCCATCTTGCGGGCTGCAATTTCGCTCTGTTTCTCCCGCTTATGCGACTGGATCGCGTAGTCGCGCGCCAATTCCGAGAATGCAGCTACATCCACGAGTGCCACCTGGGCTTTATCGATATCGTCGGCCGTGTACAAGCGGCTGGCCGCTTCCACTTGCCGCTCCGCTATCTCAATGCACAATGCGGCACGCTCCGCAATCGAAGCCCCCGGGACGCGTTCCTTCAATTCTTCAACCGTCAGCTCCTTGGCCAAGCTGAGAGCGCTCCCAGCCACCACCAGCACCGCCAGGACCGCCACCCGCCGCAGTCGCCAATTTCCCACGCCGCATTCCATTTTTTCGCCAAGCTCACTTCTTCGGCTCGATGGCGATCAGCCGATGCTTTGCCTGCCACTCCTGATCAGGATACTTCCCCTTCGCTGTATTCAGAAAGAGGTGATAATTGGCCGCCGCCGTTTTGAAGTCATGCAGATGGTCGCAAGCCGAAGCTCGCAAGAAATACGTGATCGGAATTTCCGGCAGCAATTTTGCCCGCGCATCGAGAGCCCGAATCTCTAGTGCATATTCCTTATTCTCGCCAGCCGTAAATGCCAGATCGCCATAAGCTTCCCCAAAGTCAGGCTTTAGCTTCACAGCGATCGCGAATTCCTGCTGTGCCTCGGGAAATTTCTTTTGCCGCAGCAGAGCCTGGCCGAGGCTGCGATGCAGTTCCGCGTCGTTCGGATGAGCCGCAACGAGCGGACCGTAGCGAGATTCCGCCAGATCGTTTTTCCCGACACTCGCATACAGGTCCGCCAGATCGCGCTGCGCCGTCTCGTCTTTTGGATCCAGCCTGATTCCCGCCACTAGCGCGGCGATTGCATCATCATTCTTGCCTTCCGCAGCCAGCACGCGCCCCAGTTGAATCTCGACCACCGCTGAGCCGGCGGCCGAGGAAGAATGCTCGGCGATCAACTTGCGAAGATATTCTTCGGCTTCGGGAAAACGCCGCCCATGCATGTAGAGATTCGCTAGCGCGATGATCGCATCCGACGATTCCGGGTCCACCGCAAGAGCGCGCCTGTATTCCTTCTGGGCCTCGGCAAACCTATTTTCGCCTTCGAAAAGCGCTCCCGCCGCGAAATGCGGTTCGACCTCTTTCGGCTGCAGAGAAGCCGCGTGCTGGTATGCATCCAGCGCTTCCGATGGCTTCGTCTTCTCGAGAGTCTGGCCCAGCGCAAGCCAGGCCCGGTATTGCCCCTCCGCAATGTGGCTCGTCGGCTTCAGCTGGGTCGCGGCCCTCAGAAACTCCTCTGCGTCCGGCTGTCCGGCCTTGGCCAGTTGCAACCCGAGATGCAGGTTTGACTCGAAAACGTCAGGCTTCGCCGCAACCGATTTGCGATACGCCGCAATCGAAGCGTCCACCTTGCCCAGAGCATTTTCCACGAAGCCAAGATCGAACCATCCCACGTAGCTCGCGGCATCCCGTTCAACTAGTCTTTGAAGAAGCGGTTCGGCAGCAGCGTAGTCCTGTTTTTCGATCGCCGCTTCTGCTTGCGTAAGTTCTGCCGGTTGCGCCGGCGCATCGTCATCCGGAACCTGAATGTGATGGACCGATCGATGCGCTCCCGATCGTTTGGAGGATGATTGCGCAGAAGACGATTGCGCGGGGGACGATGCCGAAGAAGAAGATATTCCGGGAGCTTGGCTCGCATCCTGCGCCGCCGCACGAGCACATACGCCGAAGATCAGCACCAGGCTCGCGAGAGATTTACTTGCTGCCATGGAGAGTCGACGCTCCGTTGCCCCTGCCATGCCCGTTCAGCAAGTGAGCCAGATACTTGCCCGTGTAAGAGCCGTGCAGATTGGCGATCGTTTCCGGCGGCCCCGCTCCCACGATCCTCCCGCCGCGCGCCCCGCCCTCCGGCCCCAGATCGATCACCCAGTCGGCGGTCTTGATCACTTCCAGATTGTGCTCGATCACCAGAATGGAGCCACCCGCATCGATAAGACGGCGAAACGCGGCCAGAAGTTTGCTGACGTCGTCAAAGTGCAATCCGGTCGTAGGCTCGTCGAAAATATAGAGCAGCCGACGTCCCTTGCGAGGCTGGTCCTGCCCGCCCGCGCTCGGTCGCCCAATCTCACGCGCCGCAGGCTGCAAGTGCGCCCCCAGCTTCATGCGCTGCGCTTCTCCGCCCGACAACGTCGTAGCCGATTGCCCCAGCCGCAAGTATCCCAGCCCCACTTCCTCGAGTACGCGCAGCTTCTCCGTGATCTTAGGCACTTCCGCAAAGAACTTCAGCGCTTCTTTAACCGTCAGATTCAACACTTCGTGAATATTTCTGCCGCGATAGCGAACCTCGAGCACCTGCGCCTTATACCTTGTTCCTTTGCACTCCTCGCAAATCAGTTCCACGTCCGCGAGAAATTGCATCTCCACCGTCACCGTGCCATCGCCCTGACAAGTCTCGCACCGCCCGCCCGGGATGTTAAAAGAAAAATGTCCCGCTCCGAAGCCGCGCTTCTTGGCCTCCGGCAGGGAAGCGAAGAGCTCACGGATCGCATCAAAAGCCTTTATGTAAGTGACTGGATTCGAACGGGGTGTCCGCCCGATCGGCGACTGATCCACCAGCACCACTTCATCGATAAACTGGTCGCCCTCCAGACTCTCCCAGGCAGCCGCTCCTCGCACTCCACTGCCGGTTGGCTGCTGCTTGGCCTCCGCCAGCGCCTGATAAAGAACCTGATGCAGCAAGGTCGACTTGCCCGATCCGGAAACTCCCGTGATCGCCACCAGCATCCTCAGTGGAATGCAGACGTCGATCCCTTTCAGGTTGTTGGCCCTAACATTCTTGATCCTGATCTGCTGCGCGCCAGGTTGCCGCCGCACGGCTGGAACCTGAATCCGCAGATCCTCCGAAAGATAGCGCCCTGTAAGCGACGCCGGATTCCGCAGAATTTCTTCATACGTTCCTGCCGCCACCAGCTTACCGCCGTTCTCCCCCGCTCCCGGGCCGAGATCCAGAATCCGATCCGCCGTCCGCATAATGTCAGGATCGTGCTCCACCACCAGAATCGTATTTCCCAAATCTCGCAAATCAAGCAGGATCTTGATCAGCCGGTGCGTATCACGGCTATGCAGACCGATCGAAGGTTCGTCCAGCACATACAAAGTTCCCACCAGCCGCGATCCCAGCGAAGTCGCCAGTTGAATCCGCTGCGCCTCGCCGCCCGAAAGCGTCGAAGCCAACCGGTCGAGCGTCAAGTATTCCAGGCCCACGTCGTTGAGAAATCTCAACCGCTCCTGGATTTCTTGCAACAACCTCTCGGCAACTTCCGCCTCCTCCCCGCTCAACTCCACGCTGCCGAAAAACGCGGCCGCATCCTCCACCGTCATCGCGCAAACATCACAAATGTTGCGTCCGTTAATCTTGACCTGCCTTGCCTCCAGCCGTAGCCGGTTTCCATGGCACTCCGGACAAGTCGAATACCCCCGATAACGGCTCAAGAAAACTCGGACGTGCAGCTTGTATTTCTTCCTCTCCAGGTACTGGAAAAATCCGCGCACCCCTAAGAACTCGCCTTCCCCGTCCAGAATCAGTTCCTGCTGCTCCGTTTCGAGCTCACCCCAGGGTACGTCCAGCGGAATTCCGGATTGCTTGGCAAACTTCTTCATCTCCGTGAACAGCGGCCGGTACTTCGGCTTGTTCCAGGGATCAATCGCACCTTCCGCCAGTGTTTTCGTCTTATCGGGAATCACTAGATCAAGGTCGAAGTCGATTGTGTTTCCAAAGCCCTGACAGCGCGGGCAAGCTCCGTAGGGATTGTTGAAAGAAAACAGTCGCGGCTCTGGTTCTTCGTACCGCAGATTGCAATGCTTGCATTCGAATCGCTGGGAGAACCGCAACTGCTGCGCTGGTTGGTTGTCTCGCTCCGGCACGTCGAAAATCACTTCCCCGGATTCCCGATACGCCGTCTCGACCGCATCCACAATCCTCGATCGCGCCTCCGCCGAAACCGCCAGTCGGTCCACCAAAACGAACACTGGTTGGTTGAAATCAACGTCCAGCAGCGATTCCGGCGTGGAAAATTCAAACACGTACCCAGCCTGATACAACCGGTTGAACCCCGCCTTCCGCAAATCAAACAGTCGAGTCTTTAACTGCTCCGTCACGCCAGAATCTGGTGCGCCCTTCTTTCCAGCTTTTCGCCCGCGCCCAGTTTTTTTCGCCTCTTCCACTGGCGCCGTCGCCGCCACCCGCAACGGCAAAACAACCTGTAACCGTGTCTCCGGCCCCAGCGCCAGAATCGCATCCGCGATTTCGTCGACCGTATCTTTCTTTACCTCGCGGCCGCAGTTCACGCAGTAGGTTCGCCCCACCCGCGCGAATAACAACCGCAGATAGTCATAAACCTCGGTCGCGGTTCCTACGGTGGATCGGGGATTGCGGGTTGTATTTTTCTGCCGGATCGCCACTGCGGGCGCGATTCCATCAATCGAATCGGCATCCGGCTTCTCAATCCGCTCCAGAAACTGCCGTGCGTAGGCGGAGAGCGACTCGACATATCGCCGCTGCCCCTCCGCATAGATCGTGTCAAAGGCCAGGGAAGATTTGCCCGATCCCGAAACGCCAGTAACCACGGTCAGCGTATTGTGCGGAACTTCAAAGTCGATATTCTTGAGATTGTGGACGCGAGCACCGCGAACCACAATGCTGTCTGTAGCTGTGGTATGAGACATCGGGTAAGGCCGTCAACCGGCACGCTCGCTCGCCAGAAATCCCCCAGCGCTCTCCGAGTCTGATGCCGAACCTTTTATTATAACCAGCTTTATTATGATCCCTCGGTAATTTGGGAGGTTTGCGATTGCCACGATGCTATAGAACGCGCCAAATCGCGGTGATTTTATGCACGGGTTAGACACGGGAAGGGAAGCGATAAGTTGGCACGACCGCAAAACTCTACCAGCTTTGCAACGCTCGATTAGGAATTCCAAGGAACTCTTGGGAATACTAGGGAACTGGAAGTTATGAGGCCAACAGAATAAACGACAGAAGTGAATTTCAACGACTTGACGGCGCCGGGAACCACAGAAAGTCATTGAAACGACACCAAAGCACTGTCTGTGCTAACTCGCCAGCTTGGCTTTGGAGCGAATCGTGTACTGGATGCGGCGATCTTGGCCTTCCGCGCGCTCCAAATAGAAACCGGGCTCCTCTTTAGGCCGGTGGACGATGAAAGTCAACATGGTCGTCTGCCGACCCTTGGTGCGGTCATAACCGTTTACCTTGATGTAATCGTCCGGGAAGGCCTTGCAACACTCATCGATCTGATGCATGGCGTCGTCCTGGTCGCTGGCATCGAACATCGGCAACCCCCACATTTCCCAGTAAGCATTGCGGGGATGGGGATCGTCGGTGTGCTCGATGGAAAAGGCCCAGCCGTTATCGAGGCAATACCGCACCTCGGCTTTAATCTCCTCTTCCGTGAAGTTGGGTAGATAAGAAAAAGTACCTTGCGTGATTCGCATTGTTCGTCTCCGTTCCGCAGGTGCCGGGCAATTGAGGTGTAACGCGGCCCTTCTGGCCTTGCTGCCTGAAACGACCGGCTCTAGCCATCAAACCGTGACCGTGGCGACTGCATGCGGCACATCGGTTGATTCGTAGCAAAACTAACGTCCTTCCAGATCTCGAGTGCTGTGCGCAGCTCTGGCGACCAACGCGCAGCCTTCGCCAGGATCTCCGGCCCTTCGTTGAGGATGTCGCGCCCTTCGTTGCGGGCCTGGATCATCACTTCCGTGGCCACGCGATTCGCTGTCGCACCCTGGGCGATCCCGTCCGGGTGACCGATGGTGCTGCCTCCGAACTGAAGCACGACATCTTCACCTAAGAGGTGCAGTAATTGGTGCATTTGCCCGGCATGGATACCGCTCGAGGCCACGGGCATCACTGCGGGCATTGATGCCCAGTCCTGATCGAAATACAGACCCTGAGAGGGATCAGCCAACGGCGTGTTCGCCCGCAGAGTGTTGTAGTACCCGCGAATGGCGTTGGGGTCGCCCTCGAGCTTGCCGACCGCCGTGCCGGCATGAATATGATCCACGCCCGCCAGACGCATCCATTTGGCGATGACACGAAAGTTCACGCCGTGCGTCTTCTGTCGCGTGTAGGTGCCGTGACCAGCCCGGTGCAAGTGCAGGATTACGCCGTTGCGGCGCGCCCACTTGGACATAGACTGAATGGCGGTGTAGCCGATCGTCAGATCAATCATCACAATCACGCTGCCCAGTTCCTTGGCGAAGTCAGCGCGTTCGTACATCTCTTCCATGGTTGCGGCAGTGACGTTCAGATAGTGCCCTAGGATCTCCCCGGTAGCGGCCATGGCCCGATTCACTGCTTCCATGCAGAAGAGATAGCGATCACGCCAGCGATATCGTGGGAGAAGTACAACGCGATCCTACGACGGCACCCGCTGGTGTCGCCCCGGATTATGCACGCCTGGGTAAAGCGGTGAGTCATCTTGAGGAACTCGCTGCGGGAAACCTGCACGG
>Ga0116121_1000008_pt1 | contig 98809 bp, 86 predicted proteins | sample June2015DPH_13_1_FD_89725 | JGI IMG/M metagenome (GOLD analysis project Ga0116121, IMG submission 89725) | Peatland microbial communities from SPRUCE experiment site at the Marcell Experimental Forest, Minnesota, USA - June2015DPH_13_10 | ecosystem: Environmental > Terrestrial > Soil > Wetlands...
ACGGAGAGTGGGTGTACTACTACAACCTAGATAGCTTTCAAACTCTCCGCGTGCCCATTGACGGTGGGAATCCTGAGGAGGTACCGGGCACCGGCGGGCTCTTCGACTCAACCGGGCTGGGCCTCTCATCCGATGGCAAACTTCTGGCCTTCTTCACGCCGAGCAAAGATCCTAGGTTGACCGTAGGGAAACTCGCTTTGGTTCCGCTCAAATGCCGGGCCCAAGCCGCAGGTCACATTCCTCGATCCCGACTCGCGTTTTGCGAAGTCCTCAAAATTCACGCCCGACGGAAAAGGGCTGGTTTATGTCATCCACGAAAAGGGCGCTGACAACCTGTGGCTGCAACCTTTGGATGGCTCGCGCGGCCGCCAGATCACGGCTTTTCAGGACGACACGATCCAGTACTATCTGTTTTCGCCCGACGGCAAGTCCCTGGGCGTTATGCGCACCCACACCGAATCTGACGTCGTACTCCTGAGCGATACAGGATCTTCGGCGCAATAACCCGGGGTGGATATTGCCGGGTTACTGTACGTCGGAGACTTTCCCGCTCAGAAAAATGACCTTCATATCCTTGTAGTAATAAATCTGCTTGGTCCCGAGGGTCACTTTCTTCTCCGGCTTACCCATGGCCGCCTCGACCTGGTCGGTGGTCATCCCCTTCTCGATGCTGGCTGGCTCCGCCGGCGGTTGTTCGGCTGGTTGCTGCTGGGCTTGGTCCTGACCGGCGGCCGCCGGTTGTCCGCCCTGATCTCCGCCCTGCTGATCGCCTTTGGCTTGTTGCTGGTCGTCGCTGCTGATGGAAAGAAGGGTCCCAATCGTGTCTTCCACTTGACCCGCACTCGCCTTAGCGAGCGTGCCTTTAGGAAACACAAAGACCACATTCGCCTTGTTGTAAGTCGTAGGATCGGTTTTGTTGCACTTGTCGCAGGCCACAATCCCCAGCGTTACCGTGTCCTTGTCCAGATTCACATCAATCTTCGCGGGATATACCTTGTCGCCCTTCGCGAACAACTTGGTGGTTTGTTCCTTCCCGAACTTCTTCATGCCGAACCCGATGCCCTTCGACAGCACTGCATTGGGCGCGTGTACCGTCCCGCCCTCGTATTTGTTGGACTGGACGCTAGTATCCGAATACGGTACACCCAACAGTCCGCCCTTCTGGACCGCCAACAACGTGCCCTCTTCCACCACGGAATATCCGCTCGTGTCCGATCCCATCTTCACCACTTTGTATTGCGCCACCAGCTGTTCCTGCAGAGAAACCGCTTGAGCGCCAGCCAGCACCGGAGAGACAGCACCGGCCAGAAGCAGCAACCCAAACATCATTGTGTAGAATGCCCGCGACGTCATAAAAGCCTCCGCCTAGCTTTCTTCCATGGATGAGTCCAACTGGTGCTCTGCCGGCAAACGCAAAGCAGGAAAACCCAACGCTGTCAATTGGAGAAGGGAGCGTCGTCTCCGACGCCCCCTTTGATCGACGATCCGTAAAACCGCCGCTTTGCAATCGCCGGTTCCTAGTTTCCTCCGCCAGATGCAGCTTCCTGCTTGACCTCCGACTCGGTCTGGTCAGCCTGCTGCTGCTGGTCTTGCAGAGTTTTCGCCACGCTGGTGTCCGGTGGCGGAGGCTGAACGGCCCCTGCCTGGGTGCCGGTATCCGGCGCCGCCGGCATACCGCCCGTGCCCTGCTTCTTCGCCATTTCGCCCATGCCGTTGGTAATGTTCTCCTGGAAGTGGTTGTACATCTCCTGCAAATCATCCACTTTCACGGCAACGGTTTGGCCCGACGCGCAGTCGCCCTTCTTGGTGGCCGAGACGCTCGCATTCACGGACTGGTCTGCATCTGGAGTGTCCGTGAGACGCGTAATCACGTCCCCAGACGTCAGGCCGCATTCCTGACCGTTGGCTACCACTGTCACATCGGAGTCCACCACGAAGGTACGTTGTGCTGGATCCAGCGCCGGAGGCGGCTGATCGCTGGTCGGCGCCGGAGCTGCTGGAGCTGCCGATGCTTGTCCACCACCCGAGTCCTGGCTGGCCTGCGACTGCTGCGCCGCCAATTGGGCTTTCACTTCCTGGGCAATGGCTTCCTTTACCTCGGGAGTCAGCGCCACTGGGCCGGACGCCACCGGAGCCGCATCTCCGCCGCCGCCATCGCCTGCGCTGGCTGCTGCGTCCGCCGCCATCGCATCGGCATTGGCCTCAGTCCGCGCCGCGTACGCCGCCTGCAACTGCGCTGAAATCAGGTAATCCGTCAGCCAGTAGTACGGAGCCGCATAGACAGGATACGGATTCCACCACCCGCCGTAGAATCCCCACCACGGCGCTCCGCCCCAACCCCATGCCCCGATACCCCAGGCAATCGGTGCTCCCCACGGATGCCAGCCCCATCCATAAAATCCGGGATGGTACCAAACCCCTGGGTAGTAGCCGTAGTACATATGTCCGCCCCAGCCGTAGCCGCGATAAAGCCCGACATGGTAGCGTCCGCCGGCATAGTATGTCCGTGAGTAATAGGCATGACCGCCGCGGGTCACGTAGGCTCGCTGCACATAGCCTCCATGTCCTCGGGTGACGATGCGCGCTCCGTTGCGCTCGCTCACCACCGTGCGCCCACCCCGCACTCCGTGCTCGATGTGCATGCCGCCCCGATTGATGGAACGAATCGATCCATTAGGACGAATGCTCGCTGATCCTCCCCCCTTGAGAGAAACATTCCTGCCGGGAGGAGTACGGCTGCCCACGTTGCTACGACTGGCGGTCGCCGGGCGACCCCCTGCCGCCCCCGGACGCCCGCCCGTTGCCGGACGGCCTGCTGCTGTGCCCGGGCGGCCGCCTGTCGTCGTATGGCCCGCCGTTGTGCCCGGTCGGCTGCCCGTCGTCGTGTGGCCCGCCGTTGTACCCGGTCGACTGCCCGTCGTCGTGTGGCCCGCCGTTGTACCCGCTCGGCTACCCGTCGTCGTGTGGCCCGCGGTTGAACCTGCGTGGCTCGTCGTCGTCCCACGCGAGGGGGTCGAACTATGCGACTGCGTTGTGCCGCGCGAAGGAGTCGAAGTGTGCGACTGCGTTGCGCCATGCGACGCGGTCGACGGATGGGAAGGTGCGCTCGCCTTGGGCGCCGCTTTGGGAGCGCTCCCACCCCCGCTCGGCTTGTGCTGGCCCCACGCCCATGCCGGAACCATTAGACATAACGAAAACACCAGCCACCTCTGCACCATCTTCTCACTTCTCGAAGTGCGATTCATTCCAGCCTCCTGATCTCTGAACTTCTACCGCAGCTTTTTCCGGCAACTCCGCTTACGCAAGGTTGTGGTAAGCTCCGGACCCTCTCCACCATAAACACGAAGATCGCAGATTCCACCCTGAGTAATTGAAAATTTCTTAAGCCAAATAAGGAAGGCCCGCAAGATCCACGAACCCAGATGTGACCAAACACCACCGGAAACCCGTATCCCGAGGCGAAAAAACGTTATCAGAACTTTGCCGCTCGTGCAAATGATTCCATGGATGGCGGACTAAAGAATTGCCTCCAATCTTTGCTAAGACTCCACGCGAAGCTCCGAATTCCGGCTGGTGCTCAATCCCAAACCGGTCATTTCCTTCCGACACTTGCCTGCTGTAATCTATGTTTTCCTTTTCCGGAGGCATTGCTTGCGCTACCTCGATCGACTGCAACCCCTCGCACTTCTTCTCATGCGCCTTACGCTTGGCGCCGTCATGGTCGGACACGGATATCACAAGGTCTTCGGCGGACTTCAACAGCATGCTCACTTCGTTGCCAGCCTCGGACTTCCCGCCTGGACCGCCTATCTTTCCGCCTTCGCCGAGTTCTTCGGCGGGCTCCTCGTCCTCATTGGCCTGTTCACCCGCGCCGCGGCTTTCGCTATCTGCATTGATCTTTCCGTTGCCATTGCGAAAGTCCACTTCCACAATGGACTAATGGGCGAACATGGCTACGAATTTCCCCTGGCCCTCGCTACTCTCGCTTTCGGCCTCATCTTCTTCGGGGGTGGAGCAATTGCTTTCGATCACGTCCGTGCTCCGGGAGGAGGAGGAAAATCGAAATAATGGGGGAAACTCTGAATTCCCGAGCGGCAATAAACAGACCGGCGTTTCCCCGCGCAACTTTCTGCTGGCTTGCGGGTTTGATTGCAGGTTGAAAAAGAGCGTCTGGACGCTAGGAACTCGTTCGCTCTCTTGACATTTCTTTACAAGAGTCAGTGCGGTTGAATCCGGTGCAGTCAGAAATTATGATGGGTGGCACCAAACTTTGTTGCATCCGAACGATTTCGTAGGCGCATCCTATCGCTTACCACGAACTGATTGGAGGCTTCTCTTGAGAAAGTTAGCTCTTCTCGCACCGGTCTTAGCTCTGCTGTTCTCTTGCCATCTGGCCGCGGCCCAGCAAGGCGACATCATGTTTTTCGGGGGTGCTCTCTTGTCGTCCGCGCCCAGCACAAATCAGCTGTTCTCCGGAAACATCGCGGAAAAGGGTGGCACCTATCTCGGCGTCAGCGGAGATGTGGTTGGCTTCAAGAGACGCCTGGGCTTTAACGTGGAAACCACCTGGAGAGCGAGTCAAGCGAGTTATCTGGGCTACGAAACCTACCGCCCTATCCTGACCGACTTTAACGCACTCTTCCAGCCCAAGCTCGGGAAGAAAGTCGGCCTCGATCTCTTTGGCGGCATCGGCATTGCCAGCACCCGCTTCTACGTGCCCTATGCCACTTCTTGCTCCTACTTTTCCGGCTGCATCAACTACACCACCAGTGACCACTTCATGGAGGATCTCGGTGCCGGTCTCCGCTACTACGTCTGGCACCATTTCTTTGTCCGCCCGGAGATTCACTACTACCACATTCAGAACAACACCGACGTCTTTAGCACCGACAACGTATTCCGTGTGGGCGCTTCCATCGGATATACCATCGGCAACGACTAGGCTTTTGACTCCGCCGCCCGGTCGCGGGTTTGATATCATCGGGACGAGCTAATTCCAAGAGCCGGGATAATTCTTTTCCTGCCGCCGTTCGCGGCTGCTTCACCGGTGCGCCACCGATCCGTGGGCGCATTCCAGAAGCCCGCAACGAACTGACAAGAGGGTGTATTGAGAAAATTCGCTCTGCTCGCTTCCGCGTGTGCAGTTCTTCTGTTCGCTAACTTCGCCTCTGCCCAGCACGGGGACATCCTCCTCGGCGGCGGCACCCTAATGTCACCATCTCCGGTCAACGACTCGGTGGGTTTCCATCCGCCAAATGAAAAGGGTGGCACCTTCCTCAGCGTCGGCGCCAACTACGTCCGATTCAAGCACAACCTGGGTTTTAACGCGGAAGTTGCCTGGAGGGACAAGACCCTGAGCTACCCCAACAATGGCGAGACCTACCGCCCTTTCTTTACCGACTTTAACGCGCTTTTCCAGCCCCGGATCAACAAGCGGTTTACTCTCGATCTCTTGGCCGGCATCGGCGTAGCCACCACACGCTTCTCCCTTCCCAATTCCACTTCCTGCAGCGTTCCCACCAGCGGATGCGTCTTCTACACCACCAGCAACCATTTCATGGAAGACCTTGGTTTCGGTCTCCGCTATTACGTTTGGCACCACCTACCCAACATATTTGTCCGGCCCGAGGTGCACTACTATCACATCCAGAACAACGTCGAGTTCAGCTCCCCTAACGTGTTTCGCGTCGGCGCGTCCATCGGCTATACCATCGGCGAGCACTGAACTCCTCCGCGTTCTCGGGACTCTCCCGTACCCCTGAACTAAAAAAGGCAGCGTCTTCTCGACGCTGCCTTGATGTCGCTTGGGTCTAGACCCTACGGTTCCTGCATGCAAATCTCAGCTTCGTGGATCGCCGCATCGATATGCTCGATCGCTTTGGCGCGATGGCCATGGAACTCGCCATCGGCGTGTTCCATATGTTCTCGCGCATGGTGCAACTCCTCGAGCGCGTCGTGCACCCGCGGGTGCGGAGGCATTGGCGCCGGGGCCGCTGCCAAGGGACTGGCCGGAGCCGCCGCCGCAACCGGCGCGGGTGCCTTGGGACCAGCCGCCGCTGCCGACAAGGCCAGGGTCAACAGGAGCATTGCCATAATCAACAGAGTTAAGAACTCGAGTTTCTTCATGCGTTCCTCCTCGTCCGAATTCCGGCGCGGACGCCGCCAGTAAGATCATCGAAGATCAATGCCCACGGACCCCGCCTGCACACCGGCACGCCCGAGACACCCGCACAGTATAAGCTGCCCCTCGCCGGAATCCTCATCTTTGGAAGGTGACTGATAAGGTGCGCTCTAGGCGTCACATCGCGCCCTGCGGCTTCTCCGCCACAGCCACAACGCCGCCGCCACTACCACAATGGTCACCACCAAATCGAAGCGCCTGAGATCATCGGCCAGCCGTCCCCAATGTCCGCCAAACAAATATCCCGCTCCGCACATCGCGGTTACCCAGACCGTTGCGCCCAAGAAGTTGAACAGCATGAATTTCCGCCACGGCATGTGGAGCGCTCCCGCCAGCAGCGAGGCCAGCACACGCATACCGAAGAGAAATCGCGCCAGAAAAACCGTGGCCGCCCCGTACCGCTCGAAAAGCCGTTCCCCCCGCGTCACGCTCTCGGTGCGAATCGAGAACACATGCCGGTAGCGTTCGATCAGCGGACGCCCTCCGTGTCTCCCCAGAACAAAGCCGAGCGCTCCGCCCAAGGTCGTGGCCAGGGTCGCGACCACAATGATCCAGGGAAATCGTAACTCATGTTCCGAATACGCCAGGAAACTGGCCAGCAGCAGGATGGTCTCACCAGGCAGAGGCAGTCCAGCGCTTTCGAACAACAACATGATCGCCACGGCCCAGTACCCGTGATGCACCAGTTCGCCGCGCAGCAAACTCAGGATATGGTGGCTCATGATGGAAGCGCTATAAAACGGAGCGCTTAGGCAGGAAGCTTCTCACGCGTCAGGAATTCAATCAACTCCTGATTGAACTCCTCCGGACATTCTTCGTAAGGCAAGTGCCCAACCCCAGGAAACACAATCAGCTTGGAATCCGGAAAATATTTCGCCAGCGGCTCCGCCGAAGACGCGTACACCGCCCCATCCTTGCTGCCCCACATCAAGAGCGTGGAAATACTCCCGAGCTTCGGCAGAATCGTTTCCAACTCTCGGAGGTCTTCGGTCCAGGTCCGCACAATGCTCAAGACATGGTCGAACAATCCCGGCTTTTTCAGCGGAGCCACATATCCTTCCAATGTTCCCGGAGGGATGCGGCTTCGGTCGCCATACATACGAGCATGCCAATAAGGAAACAGGCAACTCAGGCGCGCGATGGTAAGCCGAAACAGCACCGCACCCGGCAAAGTACCGAAAAACGGCGCCAGCCTCCGTCCATGCGCCGAATAAGGATTCACCGGGTCCACCAGAATCAGCCGCCGCAGCTTCAGAGGCGCCTTCGCATCGAGGCATTCCGCTGCGGCAAACATCGCAACCGCCCCGCCATGCGAAGTTCCCAGCAAATCAAACGAGGTAATTCCCAGCTTCCTGATAAATTGCAGAAGACGCTGCGCCGTTCCCCGCATGGAATAATCGATCCCCGGCACACGATCCGAAAATCCAGCCCCCATCATGTCCGGCGCATACACCGTCGCATAAGGCGCCAAAGCCGGCATGGTGAACCGCCACGAAAACGAATATCCCAGTAACCCGTGCACTAAAATCAGTGCCGGTCCCGGGGGTGCTCCATTTCTCGCGTGTTTTGCCAGAAGCGGGGTTTTCGTGCGCAGATATCGCATGCGCGCTCCATCCATGTCCATCCAGCATTCTTCAACGCCAGGACTCCACCCGGGAAAGCTCGCGGACGAATCTTCCCTGTCCGCCGTCTCCACCGCCGATTCTTGTTTTTTCGCGGACAACTCTTTCCCTATCGCCCGATTCTATTTAAGTGAACATCGCCTCTGTTCGCTTCACTTGGGGAGCTTCGGCTCCCCGTTTTTCCTTGGTCATCCTGAGCGCAGCAGATGGATCCCTACTCGCTTACCTGACCTCAGCGTGGCAAGGCAATTTCTTGTCGCGCCCTGGCCACCTTCAAGCCGCCGCCTTCCGCTGCTTCCTGAGCAACTTCTTCAGCACCCGAATCCCTTTATCCACATGCTTCTCCTCCAACAAAAAGGGAGGCAAAAACCGCACCACCGTATCGTGCGTGGAGTTGAACAGCACGCCCTCCGCCAGGGCCTCATCCACAATCGGTCGTGCCGGAATCTCCAAATTGATCCCCTGAATAAATCCGCGTCCCCGCACTTCCTTCGCCGCCGGACTCTTTTCAGCCACCAGCTTCAGTTCCTGCTGCAGGTACGCCCCAACTTTGTTCACGTTCTCCAACAACTTCTCTTCTTCCACAATGGCCAAGAATTCCAGCGCCACGCGGCAAGTCAGCGGACCCCCTCCAAATGTCGTCCCATGCTGTCCCGGCGAAATCGCGTTGGCAAATTCTTCCTTCGCGATAAATGCCCCCAGCGGCAACCCAGCCGCGATCGGCTTGGCAATCGCCACGATGTCCGGAGTCACTCCAAAGCTCTGAAACGCAAACATCGCCCCTGTGCGCCCCAGCCCGCACTGAATTTCGTCAAAGATCAGCGCCGCCTTGTGCCGGTCCGCCGCCGCCCGGCACTCTTGCAGAAACTGCACCGAGCACTCATAAATTCCGCCTTCGCCAAAAATCGGCTCCAGCACAATCGCGCAAGTGTTCTCATCCACTGCCGCCCGCAATCCCTCAACATCGTTCTGCGCAACAAATGTCACTTCTTCCAGCATCGGCTCAAATCCCCTGCGATGCTTCTCCTGCCCGGTCAGCGAGAGCGCCCCAAACGTCCGCCCGTGATACGACCCCTTGAGCGCCACCAGCCGCGACTTCCCCTCGCCGCCCGCGCGATGTCCCGCGAGCCGCGCCAGCTTGATCGACCCCTCAATCGCCTCGGTGCCGCTGTTCTGAAAAAACGCGCGGTCCAAACCGGAAAGCATGCACAACTTCTCGGCCAGCGCCCCCTGATACTCGTGGTAATAAAGATTGGAGACATGAATCAATTTCGCCGCCTGCTCCCGAATCGTCTTCACGATCCGCGGATGCGCATGCCCCAGCGCATTCACCCCCAGCCCCGAAACAAAGTCGAGATAGCGCCGGTCCTCGAGGTCGTAAAGAAACACGCCTTTCCCCCGCGTCAACACGATGGGGTAGCGATTGTAAGTGCCCAGCAAGTATTTCTTTTCCAGCTCCGCGATTTGTTCGAATGTTTTCATAGGAAGTCTTGATTGTAACGGACGGATGGCCTGCGCCCGTGAGCGACTCCTCAAGAATCGTAGCCGGGGCCGCCAGGCAACCCACACTCTTTCCACGGCTTTTCCCAATTCCAGAGCCCGTACCTCACCTTGATCGGCAACGGGAATCCAAGCTGATGCGCGAGCATCGACACCTGCGGGCGATGGTGGGCCTCATCAGATAGCATGTAACACAGCATTTCCACGCCAACCGGCCAAGGCCGAGCCCAGCCCTCTCTACCAAACTTCTCAACCCGGCTCCCCCCACCGTCCAGCGCTTCCGCCCGCATCTCCGCGCAGCGAGCGGCGCTCTCGGTCAATCCCGCACAGGCCGGGCGCGGCGTGCAGCGGGTGCGGTTGAGCTGTCGTGGAACCTTCAGGTGCGGAGCCGTAAGCCTGACCCACTTGCAGCCGACATTGTGCATGTGCGTGAAGATGGCTGCGACGGTGCCGACCTTGCCCGGCGGTTTGGCTGTCCAGGCGGTAGGGTCAAGATGGGCGATAAGAATCTGGTTCATGCGATCATTGGCGGCAAAGATCTGGACTGCGGCTCGGCCAATTTGAATATGGACTCTGGGTTGACGAGTGGTCACGGCTCTCTACCCCTTGACATAATATTTCCGGGCCGTCGGCCGTTCTGAAGCAATCCATGTCATCCCTGGGTGGTTAATCCGTCTCCCCCGCTTGGTACAGCTTTCGCGGTATTGTCTCGAGTCCATTCTCCAATTAGCTTGCACGGAAAGATTCGCGCGGGTTCATCTCCCCCGAGCCTTTCATGGGTCCGTCTCCAACGGAACATTCTGACCCTCGCGACTAACTTTGTTTTTGTCTTTCGGGAAGATGGTTTCGCGCCAACCATGGTGAACGCTGAAGAAGGTATATGAGCCAACTCCGCGGCCTGCTGCAACCAACCGGTAGGGACGAATCTACCAGTGGAACTACGCTCCGCACCGACGGTGTGATTCATGGATGGTCCCAGCGTCGAGAAACTCCGAGCTGAGCTCGAACGCCTGATGCGGGAGCAGATTGAGAGCATGAAAAGCCAGACTTTCTTGGGGATTACCCCTGAAGACTTGCTCCACGAAAAGGAGCGCATGCAACGCATCCGCGAAGCGTCCGCCGATTATCTGGAGGCTTTGAAGAGACTTCTTCCACTAAGGTATTTCGCAGAATGGCGTTGACTGTTTGTCTTGAAAGGAAAGCCTATGACGGAGAAGCCGAGTGTCACACTGCCGGGAACCGTAGAAAACGTCATCAAGCCTTCTGAGCCCAGCCAGCCAGAAAAGGCGCAGATTGCGATCGAAGGAGCCGACGATCTGTACAAAGAGATCCGTATTAAAAACTCACTCACCACCGAAAATGGGGATGAGGTGCGCCTCAACAAGGGTGCGCAAGTGGATGTTACCGTGGAAGCGAATTCGGAAGTGACCTTCCCTAAGAGGGAGTAAGACAACCTGTTCAGTACAACCCTTTTTCCCCCGGCGGCCGCGTCTTCCACCTCCGGTGCACCCACAACCACTGCTCCGGGTATTTCCTCACGTACTCTTCAATGATCGACGTAAATTTCTGTGTGCTGGCCTGGATGTCCGCCTCCAAATCCCCTGTGCGCAACAACTCCACCGCCGGATCAAACCGCAGCCGGTACTTGCCTAGCTTGGCATCCCAAATGGTGAAGGTCGGAACCACCGCCGCACCGGTGCGCAGCGCAATCCGCGCTAACCCGCTCGCCGTGCATGCCGGGATTCCGAAAAAATCCACAAAGATTCCTTGCGGCGGAGTCATGTTTGTATCCATCAACATGCCCACCACTTCGCCCGCGTGCATCGCCGAGAGCAGCCCGCGCACGAAGTTGTCTTTGTCTACGGTCTTGTTGCCATGCATGGTCCGATACTCGCGGATCAGCCGGTCCAGAAACTGATTGTCCAGCGCCCGCATCACCACGTGCATCCAGTACCCGTGCATCGAATGCGCAAAAGCGGAAAGCTCCCAGCCGCCAAAATGCGCGGTCAGAAAAAGCACTCCCTTGCCGTGCGCATAAGCCCGCTGGTAATTTTCCAGCCCGTCATACACGACGACCTGCCCAATATTTTCCAGCGTGTATTTAGGAAAGTGGCAAACCTCGGCTAGTTGACGTCCCAGCGAAGCAAACTCCCCACGTAAAATCCGCGCCCGCTCCGTCTCACTTTTTTCCGGAAACGCCATGGCGAGATTGCGCATGCCCACCTGCCGCAATCGCACGTGCAGAAGATAAACCGCCCAGGCCAAGCCGATGCCTAGGCCTCGCGCCAGAGGCCGCGGCAAAATGCCGAGGATTTTTATAAACGGCCAGGCTGCCGCGTACTCAAGTCGCTGCCGCATCGGGGAAGCGTGACGGTACCACCGTCAAAAATTATTTGCAAATAATTTGGATAGTGGTTCCGAGCAAGTGCTCTTTGCGCAGCGAGGAATCTGGGCGAGCCGTGCGGTGTGTCGCGGTTTTTGCGACACATAATCGCGCCTTTGGCTCGCACCCTTATCGCGTCCTTGCTATACCCAGCCCCGGAGTTCTGCCCCTACTTCGCTGCTTCCTGAGCCCACTTCGACAGTGATGTCAGAAACGCATTCGCCCCCGCCGGCGGATCAATCTCTCCCGTAAGCGAGGTCCGGAAGGGCACCATGCGTCCGTAAAACTCCCGCGTGCTGTCCTTGTCCTGCTTGATTACTGCGCCATTCAAACTCACGCCCGCAAACAGTCCGCGTGCGCGCGAATAGGTCAGCACTTCGGCCCGCATCTTCCAATCCGTATTCCCTTCCGCATGGCGACCCACCGGCCCCGCCGCCACCGAAGCGTCCGCCCCCAACGCGAACTCGCTTGACAGCAGATGCTTCATCCCATCTTTGTTCATGATAAGCATCACGAGGTCCACCGCTTGACCGCCGATCTGAAATCCAAAGCTGCCGCCCGTCACCACAAAAAAGGCCGGTGCGCTCCATCCTTTCGGCGTGCGGCAACTGGCCAGCCCGCGGCCATACTTCGCGCCGACGATAAAACCACCCTTCAGCATCGACGGCACCACCGCCAAGCACTCCGCCGAACCCAACACCTCTTCGGGAATGCCCTTATCCGGCGCACCTTGAATGTCGTTCAACACATCCGCCGCCGCCTGTACCCGTTCCGTAGCCTTCGTTTCCTCATCCGCCGCAAAGGAGAAGGCGCCAAACACCACAATTAAAGCCAGCAACAAGAACTTTTTCATGGTTCCTCGTCACACAAGAATTTTCTGGGATCTGATGCTTTGGATTGTAAACGAAGCGTGCGGCCGTGTGTCAGCAACGCTTAAACAGGAAGGATCGATGGTAAAACGGGTGGGAGATGGAGAACCCTTGGAGGCAAAAAAATCGGGGCTGAAAGCAGTGACCCTAATCGCCACTCTCAACCCCGTCTCCCAGGTTCTGTGGTAGGTGGGGCGAGTATGCGTCAGAGTGGTTGCCTCAACAAGATTACGGAGGTCATCGTCCCAAAGTAATCCAGCTAGAGGCTAGGAGCGAACGGCTAAAAGCGTCTTTACTTGGCTGCCACCAGCGAATGCGTGATCGCATGCACCGACAGCGCAATCCTGTTCTGCACGCCCACCTTGCGCATCAACTTCGCCACGTGAGCTTTCACGGTGCGCTCTTCAATTCCCAGCTGCGAGCCAATCTCTTTGTTGGAGCGTCCCGCCACCAGCATTTCCAGCACTTCTTTTTCGCGGTCGGTGAATGTCACCCGGCCCGCCGGAAAAATTCTCCCCGGCGCCGACGACACTCGCTCAATGAACATGGAAAGCACTCGCCGCGGCGCCCAAACCGATCCTTGACTCACGATGCGAATCGCCTGCGCAAATTCCGCTGGCGAAGCCGCCTCGTCCACATAGCCCTTGGCACCGGACGCGATCGCCTTAAGAATGGTCTCTTCGTCCACCCCCGACCCGGTCACAATAATGCGCAGGTCCGGACGTGTTGCCTTCAGGCTCGCCATCACATCAAACAGGTTCTGGCCGGAGCGGTTTCCCAGGAGGATGAGGTCCACGTTCTGCAACGTAGAAATCTCAGGTAGTCCGGCGGAAATCAGTTCGAATTCAGGCTCGGTATCGAACAGAGCGCGAAATCCCACAAACCTCAGCGGGTCGCTCTCTACTACAGCAATTCTAATGGTCGGTTTTCTCGCTACAGCTGCTTTCATAGGTTTCCCTGTGGGGCATAGTTTATTAGGTAGAGCATAACGGCAATTCCCCGCCCTGCAAAGAGAACGTGACCGAAGTCGAATTACGGGAGTAACATGAAAAACAAGGTCTGGAAACGCTTGCCAAGCGAAATCTGCCTGTTTTTCCACCATGCCGCTCCGGAGAACATTCAGCATGAAGATTCGTTTTACACATTTCGCCGCCCTAATCGGCTGCGTCGCCCTCCTTGTGGCCATGCTGTCTACGCCGACTCCCGCACTGCCCGCTCAGGCTCCCGCCGCCACTTATCAACCGAAGTTTCCCGGCGACCCCGCCCGCTCGGATTCCGAAGCCGCCGCGCTCGCCTACATGCGCGTGGTTCTCCGCGCCCAGCACCGCTTCGAGAAACAGTACGACCACTTCGCCACTTCACTCACCGAACTCGTTCACTCCGGATCTTTCACCAAGCGCATGGTCGACCCCAACCGCGGCGACTACACCGTCGGCTTCAAAGGCAAGAAAGACAGCTTCATCCTCACTATGACCCCCCAGCACTTCGACGCCCAACACCGCTCGTTCTACGCCGAAGACGATGGCAAAATCCACGGTGACGAAGAAAAACCCGCCGACGCCGACTCGCCGATCGTCAAATAAGTAATGAGACCTCGACGAAGCTATCTGGATCATTCATCCCCGATTTTGTAAAGTACGCAGGGGGAGTGCCTTTGCGCCCTTTGCCATTTTCCGGGGGACCGGTTTACGCCTTCGTTTTTTGGTGCTCATTTGCGCTGTGGGGTAACGCTGGAAATCGTCGCCTCTCGAGTCAAACGTTCCTCTGATTCCTCAAGGGCGAAGGATCGAGGCCCTCTCGTGCTCATCGTCATCCTCTGGTGGACCGGCATCGCCGCCGATTTCCGGTTGTCTTTCCATCTGCCGCAGGCCTCCTTATCAGGAGGGCAACGGCTCGCATTTGGTCTCGGCATTGTCTTGATGATCGCCGGCATTGCGCTTCGGCAGTGCTCGATTGTGGTATTGGGAAAATACTTCACTTCCGATGTCGCAGCACAAAGCGGCCATTCATTGATTGAGGTCGGCCCCTATCGTTATGTCCATCATCCTTCTTACACCGGCGCGCTGCTAACCTTGTTGGGCTTTGGTTTGGCGCTCGGAAACTGGGCCGGTCTCGCCGCCGCACTGTTTTGTAAGGCCTGCGCTTATGCCTATCGCATCACCGTCGAAGAGGCTGCTCTCACCGCCGCCCTCGGAGAGCCGTACAGGCAATAGGTAACTCGAAGCAGGAGGCTCGTTCCGTTCCTGTTCTGAGTCGACGTAACCCTCGTTCCGAGGGTATGCGGAAAGGACACATGATTTCGAGACGTGAGTTCATCGCCGGTTCCGTGGCTCTCGCTGCTTCTGCGAGTGCCCCGCGATTCGCTGCGTCGCAATCAGAATCGGTGCTCGTCAACGATGTTCATTCTCAACTCAATCCCACTCGGGTGCTTCGGGTCTTGGAGCCCAAATCCATTGAGGAAGTCCAGACCATCGTTCGTTCCGCGCGTAAGAGCGGAAACGCAATCTCGATCGCGGGCGGAAGACACGCGATGGGCGGGCAGCAATTCGGCAAAGACACGCTTTTAGTTGACGTAAGAAGACTCAGCCGGGTGATCCACTTGGATAGTGATCGCGGCATCGTCGACGCCGAAGCCGGGATTGAGTGGCCAGAACTGATCCGGGGTTATATCGCGCTGCAGAATGGTAGCGGAGAAGCGTGGGGCATCGCCCAAAAGCAGACCGGAGCCGATCGCATTTCTCTTTCTGGAACGATCGCTGCCAATGCGCACGGACGCGGTCTGAGAATGAAGCCCTTCGTCAGCGATATTGAATCCTTCGTGCTGGTCGACGGCACCGGCACAGCCCATTCTTGCAGCCGCACCGAAAACCCGGAGTTGTTCCAGCTAGTCCACGGCGGCTATGGACTGTTTGGAATCGTGGTCTCGGTAAAATTGCGCCTTGTTCGTCGAACCAAAGTCGAACGAGTCGTCGAAATTCGTACCACCGAAGAACTGATGCCGGCATTCGACAAACGCCTCTCCGACGGATTTCAATACGGTGATTTCCAATTCTCCATCGAACGCGATTCGGAGGATTTCCTTCACAAAGGCGTCTTCTCCTGCTACCGGCCGGTGCCGCCCGAAACCGTGATTCGTGAGCAAAAACAGCTTTCCGATGAAAACTGGAGGCAGTTGCTATTTCTCGCTCACACCAACCCCAAGAAGGCCTTCCAAACCTACGCGAATTACTACCTTTCAACCAATGGCCGAGTCTACTGGTCGGATCTGCACCAGCTAAGCATCTACCCGGACAACTACCACCGTGAAATCGACGCGAAGCTCCACGCTCCCTACCCCGCGACCGAGATCATCACAGAGATTGATGTACCCAGATCGGCTCTGAAGGGATTCTTCGACGAAGTGCGTGGCGACTTTCGAACCAACAAAGTCGACCTGATCTACGGCACGGTGCGTCTGATCGAGCGCGATGACGAGAGCTTCCTACCATGGGCAAAGCAGCCCTATGCGTGCGTCATCTTTAATCTGCACACCGTTCATAGTCCCGACGGCCTTCGCCGTTCCGCCGACGCCTTTCGCCGACTGATCGACCTGGCAGCCAAACGCGGAGGCACTTATTACCTCACGTACCATCGCTATGCCCGGCGGGAGCAGATCGAAAGTTGCTATCCTCAGTTTGCGGAATTTCTTCGCCTAAAGCAGAAATACGACCCGGAAGAACGATTCCAGAGTGATTGGTACAGATATTACAAAACCATGTTTACCGACAGCCTGTAGCCAACATTTATCTCGGACTATTTCTTGCTGCCCAACTCCTTCATGGCCGATCTGTGATTGAATGGTGAGGCGACTCGGCATTCATCATTCGCCTAGAATTAAAAGATACGGAGGAAATATGTCATTAACCATCGGCGCGTCCGCGCCCGAATTCACGTTGAAAGATCAGGATCAGAAAGAAGTAAAGCTTAGTGACTTTCGCGGCAAGAAGCGGGTCGTTCTTGTCTTCTACCCCCTGGATTGGAGCCCGGTCTGCACCAAAGAGCACGCTTGCATGGTCAACGACAAGAAACAATTCGATCAACTCGACGCGCAAGTCCTTGGCATCAGCGTTGACAGTGTCTGGTCGCACAAGGCCTACGCCGACAAGATGGGCATCCACTATCCGCTGCTCGCTGACTTCCACCCGCGCGGCGCTGTCGCCGCCAAGTACGGCGTCTATCTCGAAGATAAGGGCATCACCGGCCGCGCCATCTCCATCATTGACCGCGACGGCAAACTGGCCTGGCACAAAAACTACGACATTCCGGTCGTCCCGGATATCGATGAAGTCGCGAAGGCCTTAGCCGCAGTAAAGTAATTGCTGAAGCGGTTGCCCCACCCTTTCGCGCCTTTTGCGAGAGGGTGGAGACTGGACTTTATCTCCTAAGTCCCCGCCTTAATCTCAGTAGCCTTCCCACCGCTGTAATTCACCACCAGCGGCTTCCCCCCGTTCGGATACCGCACCGTCTTCTCATCCGACGACTGGCCCGCATCCGGCACGCCCATTCCCACCGCAAAATCCGCCTGCAATTCATCCATCCCCGGCTTCACTTCATGATGTCCAATCGCCTGCCACACATCCGCCGGCCAGTGCTTGTACAACTCATGCGGGTCTTCTATATAAAACATCTCATCCGAATAGATCTTGTATTGCCCGTCGCTCTCGAATCCAATCGGCACGGCGTAGCTCTTTTCCTCTTTCTGAAACACCGCCATCAGCTGTCGCTTCCCTCCGGCAACATCCGTCACCAGATCCTTGATTTCCAGCCGCTCGATCGGCAATAACAGCCCGGCCTCATGCTCGAAGTCGGCTTTCTTCCGAGCTTCGTCGTAGGGATAATACGTATACCGATATCCTTCCTTCACCCAAACCGGCTGCCGCGTCAGTTGCTTCGCCGACTTCAAATCGTACGGATACAGCTTCTTCGGCGTGACATAGTAATCCGCATTCGAGTAGCCGGCATTTCTGGCCTGTTGCCGCTCTTGCGCCGCAACATAATTCTCATGCCGTTGATAAAGAATGTATCCCGCGCGTACTCCCGCGACCACAATGGCCAGCGCCAGCGCAATCTGAATCCTCTTCTTCGCCTCTTCACTCATCATGCGAGCGGTTCCTTACCCTGTGTCCCTGTGCGTTCTTCTGGGTTGAAGATTTCCGGAGGCTATCCCGAGAAAATGCGTCCTAAGGTAGACTATAAGGAATAAAATCTATGCCCTCAGTCACCGAACAAGATGTCCTCAGCGCCTTGAAAAGTTGCTACGATCCCGAGATCCCCGTCAATATCGTCGACCTCGGCCTCATCTATACTGTTAGTTTCGTGCCCGTTCCCTCCGACACACCGGACCAGGCCAAACAAGACGTCACCGTCGATATGACCCTCACTTCGCCCGGCTGCCCGGAGCACGTCAACATCAGCGCCCAGGTAAAATCACGCCTCGAGCAGCTACCCGGAATTCGCAACGCCGCCGTCAATGTAGTCTGGACTCCGCCCTGGAGCCCCGAGCGCCTCAGTCCCGACGCCAAGAAACAGCTCGGTATCGAATAACTCGGCTTCCGGCATTCGCTCTCCGAAATTCATTCAATCTGACTCTGTGTCGGATTCCTAGTAATTCGGTCTACCGGAAGCCGGATGCCGCTTTTCACGCGCCAAACTCCTCCCAAGCATCCACCGCGCTCTGCCCTGCCGCCGCAGTAATTCTATTCCCGGCGCGGGCTGCCATCTCCATCACATGCATCCCACGATCAAAATAATCCGGCAATTGCCTCCGCACGTTCTCAAACTTTTCCGGATACTCCGCCGCTAGCATCGCCAGTGCCACTCCGCCTGCCAACACTCCCGCCGCATTTTTTCTCTTCAAAAACAAAATTGTTGCTGCCCCAACCGAAGCCGCAACCACCGCTTTCTTCCAGCTGTCCATGTTTCCCCCGCGAAACCTTTTCTCCACGCGATTGTACCCCGCTCCCTGACGATTTACGCACATCTCTCCGATGCATGTTCTCGCCCCTGCTTTGTCGTTCCCCCTTCACCGCTCTTTGTCATTCCGAGCTGGGCGGAAAGCCCGGTGAGAGCCAGCCTGCCCTGAGCGAAGCCGAAGGGAACCTGTTTCCCCTTCCCGCCACAATGCGCCACGAGGCCCATCCTTTATACTTTCCGGTTATCTCGGAGGCTCCATGTTGCGCCGCTCAATCGCACACACTATTCCCCACCAAGGTTCAAGTTCCCCGAGCCCGAAGCCTTTCTTTCTCCTCGCAGTTCTCGCGCTAACCCTTTCCGCCCCCGCCCAATCCAACCCGCGCGCCCGCGACCTTGGCGTGCCCTTCGACGGCACTCCCGGCCCCAACAACGCCATTACCGATGTAAAAGGCGTCGAGGTTGGCCACACCACACTCATCTCCGGCAGCGGCAAACTTGTAGTCGGCAAGGGCCCGGTCCGCAGCGGCGTCACCGCCATTCATCCTCGTGGCAAGACCAGCAACGACGCCGTCTTCGCCGCTTGGTTCACTCTCAACGGCAACGGCGAAATGACTGGCACCACCTGGGTCGACGACTCCGGTTTCCTCAATGGTCCAGTGATGATCACCAACACCCACAGCGTCGGTGTGGTGCGCGACGCCGTCATCGCCTGGAAAGTAAAACACGGCACGCCTGACATGGAAGGCTACTGGTGGTCGCTCCCCGTCGTCGCCGAAACCTGGGACGGCTGGCTCAACGACATCAACGGATTCCATGTCCATCCCGAAGACGCCTTCCACGCCCTTGACGTCGCCCACTCCGGCCCCGTCGAAGAAGGCAATGTCGGCGGCGGAACAGGGATGGTTTGCAACGAGTTCAAAGGTGGCATCGGCACTTCCTCGCGCGTGCTGGACGCTAAGGCCGGAGGCTATATTGTCGGCGTCCTGGTCCAGTGCAACTACGGACGCCGCGATCAGCTCCGCGTCGCCGGCGTTCCCGTGGGCAAAGAAATTCCCGAGCATCCCGCCTATGGCAACAGTGACGATACCGGCTCCATTATCGTCGTCGTCGCTACCGACGCACCGCTCATTCCCACGCAACTCAAGCGCGTCGCCAAGAAAGTTTCTCTCGGCCTCGGCCGCGATGGCAGCTACTCCGGCGACGGATCCGGCGACATCTTCCTCGCCTTTTCCACTGCCAACCCCGGTGCCGTCAGTCCCCAAGGCCTGCACCAACTCACCATGCTGCCCAACGATTCCCTCGACCCCATTTTCCTAGCTACAGTCCAAGCCACCGAAGAAGCCGTCATCAACGCCATGATCGCGGCCGAAACCATGAAGGGCATCGACGACCACGAAGTCATAGCCCTCCCGCACGACCGCCTCCGCGATGTGTTGAAGAAATACAACCGGCTCGAGAAGTGAGCACTCAATAAGCTTTATCATTCCGCCTGGAGTCGGAACGCCAGCAACCGCGCGCTCCTGTCATTCCGAGGGCAGCCGGAGCGAAGGCGACGGCGCCGTGGAGAAACTTGCTTTTGCCTAGCGGGGCGCACAACACGCCTGGTGGTAACGGAGCCAGCCGGACATTCTCTCGTTCCACGCGGTGCGTCCCGGAACCAATTCCGGTCATCCAAAGACTGGTCGGAGGAACAACAAATGAAGAAACGCGAGTTAGGAAAGACCGGCATAGAAGTCGCGCCACTGGCTTTAGGAGGAAACGTCTTTGGCTGGACCGCCGACGAATCGGCATCCTTCAAGTTGCTCGACGCCTTTATGGACAAGGGATTCAGCCTGATCGACACGGCTGACATGTACTCCCAATGGGTTCCCGGGCATAAGGGCGGCGAGTCTGAGACCATCATCGGCAAATGGCTGAAAAAGAGTGGTAAGCGGAGTCAGGCGATCATGGCCACGAAAGTCGGATTGCCCATGGGAGAAGGGAAAAAAGGACTCTCCGCCTCCTACATTCAGCAGGCGGTTGAGGACTCGCTGCGCCGCCTGCAAACCGACTACATCGATCTATACCAGGCTCATAAAGACGATCCCGACACGCCGCTCGCCGAGACGCTGGAAGCCTTCACTACGCTGGTCCGGCAAGGCAAAGTGCGCTTCATCGGAGCCTCCAACTATAGCGGCCAGCGCCTGGCCGAAGCCCTCGAAGTAAGCCAGCAAAAAGGACTGGCAAGCTATCAGACCCTGCAACCCGAATACAATCTCTACGATCGCTTCGCCTATGAAAGTCAGCTTGAGCCGGTCTGTCAGAAGCACGACCTGGGTGTGATTTGCTACTTCTCGCTGGCCAGCGGTTTCCTCAGCGGCAAGTATCGCTCGGAGGCCGATCTCTTGAAGGGCCCGCGCGGGCAGATGGTCAAGAAGTACCTGAACGCGCGCGGTTTCCGTATCCTCCACGCTCTGGATAAGGTCGCGAGCCAATACAATGCTACTCCCACGCAAGTCGCCCTCGCTTGGGTGATCGCACGCCCCAGCATCACCGCGCCCATCGCGAGCGCGACCAATCTTCAGCAGTTGGATGACTTGGTCCAGTCCGCGAGGCTCAAACTCGATCCATCGTCGATTGAATTGCTGACCGAAGCGAGCGCGCAAAGCCCCGGGGATGAATCGCAACCCTCCGCTGCCGCAGATTAAATGCCTGAGCTGGAAGTTTTCAACGGTTAGGGAAAAGTGATTCGTGGTTGCCCCACCCTCCGCGCACTTTGCAATGGTGGGGGTCTTTGCTTTGAAGTTCTGCGATCACCACCGATCCCCATTCCCACTCTGGGACGCCGCTTTCCCCACCCTCATTACCTTCGCTGCCCCACCACGGTGTCTTCCCCTTCGCCGCCAAAAGACTACACTCGAAATTGTGAAGCGCCTCTACACTATCGGACGCATCAAAGGCGGCATGAAGTTCACCTGCACCCACTGCGCCCACAATGTCAGCACACTCGACTTCGACCCCCGCGAGGGCAACCTTCGCACCCAGGCCGCTACCGCCATCAACCAGCACGCCACCAGCGTTCACCACGCGCCCGTAATGTTCTCTTCCCTCGACTCCCGGCAGCACATCTGGCGCGCCTGATTTCTGCACTGCCTTCGAAAAGAGAAAAAGAATCGGATTGGGCGTAGAATTGCCCCGCATTTCAATCCACCAAGGAGATTCCCAATGAAATCAATGGGGCTGTTGGGAACATGTTTGCTGGCAGGTTGTGCAGTGGCAGTTGCGCAGGAACCTTCGGCGATGGAACCGCCCAAGATCTTGTCCGTTACTCGCGAATACACCAAACCCGGCAGGAACGGCACGCCGCACGAAAAAACCGAGAGCGCTTTTGTGCAGGCAATGGCCCGCGCCAAATGGCCGACACATTACCTGGCGGTGGACTCGGTCACCGGCAAACCACGCTCCCTGTTCCTCACCGGCTATGACTCCTTCGAAGCCTGGGAGAAAGATGTTCAGGCCACTCAAAAGAACGCCGCGCTCTCGGCGGCACTGGATCGCGCCAACCTGGCCGATGGCGACTTGCTCGCGGCCACCGACCAAGCCGCACTCATGCTGCGCCCCGACCTGAGCTTGCGCGATAGCGTCGACATTGCCCACATGCGCTACTTCGAGATTTCCCGCTATCACGTCCGCCCTGGACATGACAAAGACTGGGAGTCACTGGTCAAGCTATACCAGAAGGGCTGCGAGAAAATCCCGGACTGCCATTGGGCCATGTATCAGTCGGTATACGGTCTGGAGGAGGGCACCAACATCGTTTTCAACCCGCTGAAGTCGGCTGCGGAAATCGATCGCAACATCGGCCAAATGAAGGCGTTCTCTGACGCTCTCGGAGAAGATGGCATGAAGAAGCTCTCCGAGTTGTCCGCGCTCACGATCGATTCGTCGGAGACCAATCTGTTCGTCTTTAACCCGCGCATGAGCTACGCCTCGGAAGACTGGATCAAAGCCGATCCGGATTTCTGGAAGCCCAAAGCTTCAATGGCCGAGACCAAGAAGCCTTCGGCTAAACCGGCCGAGAAGCCAGCAGGCCAATGAAGCTGAGCGCCTCGCTCTCCATTCCCATTTCTCGCGTGTTTCTTGCGCAAGAAATGGGATTTTAATTTCGTGTTCTCTTTGCCCGACCTCCAACCGCAGCGTCTACCCTGCCTCATTCTCCATACGCACAAGGCGTTGCCATAACGATAGTTTTGTCATTCCAAGCATGCCCTGAAATCTGAATCGACCTCATAGGCAAATTCGATTGGACTTGCCGTCTCCCCCCACTTAGAGTCCTTGCGTGCACCCAAGTCGTACTCGAACCCGCGGTGTGCTCCGGCGCATTGACTTGCCCGAGCCTACCCATTCGCTTTTTCGCCCGCCATTCCGCAACTATCAGTTCGACAGTGCCTACGATGAAATGTTCGAGGCCCCAGGCATCCCGCGCCCGCACTACCGCGCCCTGTTTCAGACCTTGCTCGATCTGCCCTCCGAGGAACTGCGCAAGAGCCAGCAAGCCGCCGAACTATCATTTCTCCATCAAGGCATCACCTTTACCGTCTACGGCAATTCGGAAGGCACCGAGCGTGTCTTCCCCAACGACCTTCTCCCGCGCATCATTCCCTTCGCCGAGTGGCGCAAGATCGAGAGCGGTCTCACCCAACGAATCGCCGCTCTGAACCTGTTTCTCGAAGACATTTACCACGACGGAAGAATTCTGGCGGACGGAATTGTCCCCAAGGAACTGGTCTACACTTGTCGCCACTTCCGTCGCGAGATGCGCGGTCTTAACGTCCCGCGCGGAATCTACGTCAGCATCTGCGGCACCGATCTCGTTCGCCTTCCCGATGGCAGCTTCGCCGTGCTCGAAGACAATTTGCGCGTCCCCAGCGGCGTCTCTTACATGCTGGCCAACCGGAAAGTCCTGAAGAAAGTTTTCCCTACGCTGTTCCGCGACTACGGTGTCTGCCCCGTCGAACACTACGCTCAGGCTTTGCTCGCAACCCTGCGCGCGCTCACTCCGCCAAGTTTTTCAGGCCGGCATGAGCCCACGGTTGTCTTGCTCACTCCCGGAGTTTTCAACTCGGCATATTTCGAGCACACATTTCTCGCGCAACAAATGGGCATCGAACTGGTTGAAGGCCGCGATCTGCTGGTCCATGACAACGTCGTCTACATGCGCACCACCGCCGGGCTTCGCCGCGTCGACGTCATCTACCGCCGCGTCGATGACGACTTCCTCGACCCGCTCTGCTTCCAGCGAGATTCCAGCCTCGGGGTTCCCGGACTATTCAACGCCTACCGCGCTGGCAATGTGAGCCTGGCCAATGCCATCGGAACCGGGGTAGCCGACGATAAAGCGGTCTACGCCTACGTCCCAGCCATCATCCGCTACTACCTCGGCGAAGATCCCATCCTCGCCAACGTTCCCACTTACATGCTCACCGATCGCCCGCAACAGAATTACGTGCTCGAACACTTGGACGAACTGGTCGTAAAAGCCGTTGGTGAATCCGGCGGCTACGGAATGCTGATCGGTCCTCAAAGTACCGCCGAGCAACGCGAAGACTTCCGCTGTCGAATCCTGGCCGAGCCCCGCAACTACATCGCGCAGCCGACGCTGAGCCTGTCGCGCGCTCCCTGCTTCCTGGATGGCGAAGCCCAAGCCCGCCACGTCGATCTCCGTCCCTACATTCTTTATGGTGAAAACGTAACTCTCGTCCCCGGTGGCCTCACTCGCGTAGCTCTACGTCGCGGCTCGCTGGTGGTCAACTCCTCGCAAGGCGGTGGCAGCAAAGATACATGGGTGCTTCGCGCATGAGGATCGCCTTATGACCGACCACCGCGAAACCACCATGCTCTCCCGCGTCGCCGACAACCTTTATTGGATGTCCCGCTACCTCGAGCGCGCCGAGCACACCGCACGCCTCATCGACGTCGACCTCCAACTTCGCCTCGACCAGTCTCCAGCCGCCCGCTCCGATCGCTGGCTCGGCCTGCTCGAAGCCCTGCAGGTTCCGGCTCCAGAGAATGTTCCTCTCGACGCCGAAATTCTTACTCACCTTCTCACTCTCGACCGCGCGAATCCGTCGTCAATCATTTCCTGTGTCGCAGCGGCCCGCGAAAATCTTCGCCAGGTACGCGAGCAATGCAGCTCCGAAATGTGGGAGCAACTCAATCGCCTCTTTCTGCAAGTCAAGAGCACCGCGTCCAGCGACGCCGGTCTGGCCGATTCTCACGGCTTCTTCCGCGCCGTGCAGGATGGCGCACACCTCTTTCAAGGCATCACTGACTCCACCATGTCGCACGGCGAAGGCTGGCATTACATTCAGCTCGGACGCTTCGTCGAACGCACCGAAGCCATCGCCCGCCTGATCGGCACCCACTTCAGCCGCCTGCCGCATCCTCTCGATCAGGCCGTTGAAAGCGAGGAGTATCTCGAATGGGTGGGATTGCTGAAGTCCTGCGCGGCCTTCCAGGCCTATTGCAAAGCTCACACCGCCGAACTTCGCCCCCTGCGGGTCGCGGAATTTCTTCTGCTCAACCCGGGATTCCCGCACTCGGTCGCTTTTTCCGTGGACCGCGTCCACGCCGCGCTCACCGCGATCGCCGAGTTGACCGAGCGCAAAGCCGAGCAGCCGGTTCGCATCACCGGGCGCCTGCGCGCCACTCTCAGCTTCAGCCAGATCGATGAAATCATGGCCTCCGGCGCCATCGCCTACGTCGACAGCATCCGCTGGCAGTGCGCCCAGGCCCACGCCGCCATCCAACAGGTTTATTTCGACTATTCCGTCGAGTCGGTACTTGTCTCGTAACAACGCACGCAGCACCTTGGTAGCGCGGCGCATCAGCGCCGCATGAAGCGCAAGAATGATTCGGGCTTTAGCCCTGAGGGAAATCCTCCATGATCTACTCCGTCGTCCACACCACCACCTTCACCTACCAACCAGCCGTGCGCGAGAGCGTGATGGAAGTCCGCCTGCAGCCTCGCAGCGACGGCGCGCAGCACTGCCTGACCTTCGAACTCGAAGTTTCCCCTGCCACCAACCTCATGCAGTACCGCGATTTCATGGGCAACACGGTCCACCATTTCGATATCGCCGGAAAACATTCCCAGGTCAAAGTCATCGCCCGCTCCTCCGTCGACGTCCAGCCCGTCGCGCCTCCCAGCTCCGCCGACTCCGGCTCCTGGGACGACCTCGACCGAGCCCTTGCCGCCCCTGCTCCGACCGAAGATTACTGGGAGATGCTTCTTCCCAGCCAGTTCGCCAAGTCCAGCCTGCAACTCGAAGCGCTCGCCGCCGACCTCCGCTGCGAGCGCCGCGACACTCCGCTCCAGCTTCTCAATGAACTCAACCAGTCCATCTACGAGTCCTTCGCCTACGTCCCCAACAGCACCAGCGTCGACTCTCCCATCGACGACGCCCTCATCTCTCGTCAGGGCGTCTGTCAGGATTTCGCTCACATCATGATCGCTCTCGTCCGTCCCCTACGCATCCCCTGCCGCTACGTCAGCGGATACATGTTTCATCGCGACGAGGCCGAAGAGAAAAAAGACCGTTCGCTCGAAGGCGCGTCCCACGCCTGGATTGAAGCCGTCATTCCCAACCTGGGATGGGTCGCCTTCGACCCCACCAACAACCTGATCGGCGCCGACCGCCACATCCGCGTCGCCATCGGACGCGACTACGCCGACGTCCCCCCCACCCGCGGCGTCCACAAAGGCGAAGCCCAAAGCGCCCTCAGCGTCGCCGTCACCGTCAGCCCCTCCGACGCTCCGCCGCCCATCCAATTGCCGCCCACGCTAGTCATCCAGTCCCGCCCCACGGCGCGTACCCCCCGCATCGACCACGAACAACAACAGCAACAGCAGTAGTGAGGTTGAGGAGATATAGGCAGCCGCAGAGATAGAAAAAGGCGGACAAGAGTGTCGGCCCCACACAAGCAACTAGTTACTCGAAACTAGCAGACAGCTTTATCCGTGATCTCGAGACCGCGATCGATGATGGCGAAGGCTTCGCGCATCTGCTGCTCGTTGATGCACAGCGGAGGATTGGTGAAGAAAGTGTTCCAGCGAACGAAGGTGTAAAGCCCTTGCTCGCGGAAGAAGCGTCCGAGCGCAGCCATTTCATCGGACGTGCCATTGAACGGCGCCATCGTCTGACGCGTTTTTCGATTGCGAATAAGTTCAAAGATGCCGAACAATCCAATCGAGCGCACCGCGCCGACAGACGGATGTTTGGCCTGCATCTCCGCACCCAACTGCTTCAGGATCGCGCCCATTTTTTTCGCGTTGTCGATCAGCGCATCTTCTTCATACACGCGAATGGTCGCCAGCGCCGCCGCGCAGCCCATGGGATGGCTGTTGTAAGTCAGCCCTCCATAAAATACTTTGTCCTGAAAATGCTGCGCGATGTGATGACGCATGCCAACCGCGCCCAACGGCAAATAGCTGGACGTTAATCCCTTCGCCATGCAAAGCAGATCGGGAACCACCTTCCAGTGATCGACCGCAAACCACGCGCCGGTGCGTCCGAAGCCAGCCATCACTTCATCGGCGATCATCAAGATCCCGTACTTGTCGCAAAGCTTGCGCACGCCCTCGAGATATCCGTCGGGCGGAACGAGAATGCCATTGGTTCCAGTCACCGGCTCGAGGATGAACGCGGCTATCGTCTGCGGGCCTTCGAGCTGAATCGTCTCTTCGATCATGGCGAGCGAAGTCTCCGACGATTCCCATCCGCGCTCGATGCCATGATAAGGATCGAGCACATGAATGACGCCCGGAATGCCAGGCTCCGCAGCCCATCTGCGGGGATCGCCGGTAAGACTCATCGCGCCCGCAGTTGCGCCATGATAGGAACGGTAACGTGCGATGATCTTGTGGCGTCCGGTGAAGAAGCGGGCGATCTTGATGGCGTTCTCGTTGGCCTCGGCTCCGCCGTTGGTGAAGAAAAATGTGTCGATATCGCCGGGCGTGATTTCGGCGAGCTTTGCGCCCAGGCGCGCGCGGACTTCCGTTGCCATGAAAGGATTCGCATAGGCGAGGGTTGCCGCCTGCTCGCTGATGGCCTGGATGACGCGCTGGTCGCCGTGTCCGATGTTGACCGACATGAGTTGACTGTTGAAGTCGATGAAGCGCTTGCCTTCCGGCGTGTAAAAGTAAATTCCTTTGGCGCTGGCGACGGGAATGGGATCGACCTTCGACTGGGCGGACCATTCGTAGAGCGTGTGCTTGCGGGAGAGTGCGACGATTTCGGGGCCGGTCATGGCGGGGGTGGTCAGAGTTGTGGTCATGGAATCCTCAGTTTGTTAATCAGCAGCATCGCAGATTATTGAGCGATTGGGTGATTTTGTCATTGAACGATTGAAAAGCTCTCGGGATCGTGGTTAATTTCAATTGCCCGATCACACAATCGCGCAATCACTCAATTTGTTCAGAACTTGCGGCTGTGCTCTTTTGCCCACCGTTCGACCACGACTTTCTTGTCGGTGTAGAACTCGATGGCATCGCGGCCCTGGCCGTGAAGATCGCCGAAGAAGCTGTTTTTCCATCCGCTGAACGGGAAGTAGGCCATGGGCGCGGCGACCCCGATGTTGATGCCGATATTTCCCGCGGGCGCTTCGTAGCGGAAGCGGCGCGCAGCAGATCCACTCGACGTAAAAAGAGAGGCCTGATTGCCGTAAGCGCTGCGTTCGAGGAAGGCCAGGGCTTCCTCCATGTTATCGGCGTGGACGAGGCTGAGGACGGGACCGAAGATTTCGGTGTCGGCGAGATCGCTGGTCGCGGGAACGTCGTCGAGGATTGTGGGCTTCACGAAGTTACCGGATTCGTATTTCGGGATCGTCGAGTTGCGTCCGTCGAGAAGAACCTTCGCACCCTGCTTTTCGCCGAGGCCGATGAGTGATTCCACACGCTCTTTGCTTTGTGGCGTGATCACAGGACCCATCTGTACGTCTTTGTCGAGGCCATTGCCGACTTTGAGTTTGGAGGCGGCGTCGGCGATCGATTCACGGAATGTCTTCTGCGCTTCGCCGATCGTGACGGCGACGGAGACGGCGAGGCAACGCTGGCCGGCACATCCGAAGGCGCTGTCGCTGATGATCTGCGTGGCCATGGGCATGTCGGCGTCGGGGAGAATGACGACGTGGTTCTTGGCTCCGCCCTGGCACTGGCAGCGCTTGCCTTTTTCACCCGAGCGCGCATAGATGTAGCGCGCGACGGGAGTCGATCCGACGAAGCTGATGGCGCGGACTTTGGGATGGTCGATGAGCGCGTCGACCACAGCTTTGCCGCCATTGACCAGGCTCACGACGCCCTTAGGCAAGCCGGTTTTTTCGAGGAGTTCGTAGACGTAGCGCATGGTGAGCGGGACGCGCTCGGACGGTTTGAGGATGAAGGTGTTGCCGGTGGCGATGGCGTAGGGCAGATACCAGAACGCGATCATGCCGGGAAAATTGAAGGGAACGATGGCGGCGGTGACGCCGAGAGGTTGGCGGATCATCATCTCGTCGATGCCGCGGGCGACGTCTTCGAGGTTGTAGCCTTGCATCATCATGGGGATGCCGCAGGCGACTTCGACGTTCTCGATGGCGCGACGCATCTCGGCTTTGGCTTCGGAGAAGGTCTTGCCATTTTCCTGCGTGATAATGCGGGCGATGTCGTCGATATGGTCTTCGAGCAGCATCTTGAGCTTGAAGAGCGGCTGGATGCGGTCTTCGGGCGGAGTGCGGCGCCATTCGGGGAAGACGGCGGCCGCGGCATCGACGGCCTGATTGACTTCGGCGGCTTCGGCGAGCGGAACTTGGGCCAGGATTTCTCCCGTCGCGGGATTGACGACGTCGCGCCATTCGGAGGCGTGGGAGTCGGTCCAGCAGCCGTTGATGTAGTGGGTGAGTCGGAGCGCGGGAGGTGCGGCGACGGTCATAACAATGCCTCTGCTATCGCGAAGAATGTCGTGCGTTTATCAATGATACCAATGCTGGCAGGGATCCTTCGACTGCGGTGGTCCTTGGCGCTTTGGCACGCAGGACAATCCCCGCTCGGGATGACAAATCTCAAACCAGTTGTGCTACTGCGCCTTTCTTATCACACACGCTAACCAGCGCGGATTCGAGTACATCGAGGCCTTCGTCCATCTGTTCGTTGGTTGCGACCAGCGGGACCAGCACGCGTATTACGTTCGAGTACGAACCGGCGGTGATCGTGATCAGGCCGTGCTCGTAGCAATATCGGGTGATCTGCTTGGTTTCATCGGAGGCGGGAGTTTTCGTTTCCTGCGACTTGACCAGTTCGATCGCCTGCATGCCGCCGAGTCCGCGCACGTCACCGACGATGGACCAGCGACGCTGCCATTCGCGGGCACGGCGCTGGAAACGCTCGCCGAGTTCGTTGGCGCGGGCTAGCAAATTTTCTTTCTCGAACAGATCCAGCACCGCGAGCGCGGCGGCGCAGGAAAGCGGATTGCCGGCGAAGGTACCGCCAAGGCCGCCGACTGCGGGCGCGTCCATGATTTCGGCGCGGCCGGTGACGGCCGCAAGCGGCAAGCCCCCACCGAGTGATTTCGCCGTCACGATCAGATCGGGCTCGATACCATAGCGCTCGCTCGCGAACATTGCTCCGGTCCGCCCAAAACCGGATTGCACTTCGTCAGCGATGAAGAGGATGCCGTGCTTGTGGCAGAGATCGATGAGAACTTTGAAATAATCGGGGGGCGGCACGACGAATCCACCTTCGCCCAGAACGGGTTCGGCAATCACCGCGGCTACTTCTTCATTGGCGACGACACGCTTGAACGTATCTTCGAGATGGCGGGCGCAATAGAGATCGCACGAAGGGTATTTCAGGTTATACGAGCAGCGATAACAGTAGGCGAACGGGATACGATACACCTCGCCGGGGAAGGGCGCGAAGCCAGCCTTATAAGGATGAGTCTTGCTGGTGAGAGCGAGCGTCATCATGGTGCGGCCGTGGAAAGCGTCTTCAAAGGCGATGATCGCGGGACGCTTGGTATGGGCTCGGGCAATCTTGACTGCGTTCTCGATGGCTTCGGCGCCGCTGTTGACGAACAAAGTTTTCTTGGGAAACTTGCCCGGCGTAACTTCGTTCATGCGCTCGGCGAGGCGAATGTAGCCTTCGTAGGGCGTGACCTGAACGCAAGTGTGCAGGAATTTGTCGAGCTGGCCGCGGATGGCGTCGACCACAGCTTTCTGGCGATGCCCGGCGTTGGCGCAGCCGATGCCGCCGGCGAAATCGATGTAGCGGTTGCCGTCGACGTCTTCGAGCCAGGCGTCTTCGGCTTTGGCTACGTAGATGGGCGTGCCGTGAGACAGGCCGCGTGGCACGGCTTGGGCGCGGCGCTCGGAGAGCGCGCGGGATTTCGGGCCGGGGATTTGGGTGCGGAGTTGGATTGTACTCATTTCAGTACCAGCCGATTGGAGCTTCGTTCAAATTGATGTAGACCTGCTTGGTTTCTAGATATTCTTCAATGCCCCACGGGCCTAGCTCGCGGCCGAAGCCGGATTGTTTGTACCCGCCCCACGGGGCCTCCACGTATGTGGGTTGCATGTGATTTACCCAGACGATGCCGGCGCGCAGGGCTTTTACCGAACGCATGGCTTTAAAAATATCGCGTGTCCAAACGGCGGCGGCCAGACCGTAAGGCGAATCATTTGCGATTTTGAGCGCGTCCTTTTCGTCGTCGAACGGGATCACGGCGGCAACTGGGCCGAAGATTTCTTCGCGGGCAATGCGGGCAGAGTTTGTGACGTCGGAGAAAATCGTCGGCTGGACGTAGTAGCCTCTGCCTATCTTCTCGGGGCGTCCGCCACCCGAAGCGAGTTTGGCTTCTTTCTTGCCAATCTCGATGTAAGAGTTGACGCGATCGTATTGTTCTTTGCTGACCAGCGGACCCATCTTGGTGTCACGATCGAGTGGTGGACCGAGCTTAATTTTCTTCGCTTTTTCGGTCATGGCCTCGACGAAACTCTTGTAGATCGACTTCTGCACCAGGATGCGGCTTCCGGCGGAGCAAACTTCTCCCTGGTTGATGAAGACGCCGAACAGCGCGCCATCGATGGCAGCTTCAAAATCGGCGTCGGCAAAAAAGATGTTGGGAGACTTGCCACCGAGTTCGAGGGTGACGCGCTTGACCGTATCGGCGGCCTGTTTCACGATGATCTTGCCCACGGCGGCGCTGCCGGTGAAGGCGATCTTATTCACGTCGGGATGCTGAACGAGCGGAGCGCCGCAGGTTTCTCCGAAACCAGTGATGATGTTGACGACGCCCGGAGGCAAGCCGCAGTCAGAGAAATACTTGGCGAATTCGAGAGCAGTGAGCGGAGTTTGCTCGGCGGGCTTGAGGACACAGGTGCAGCCTGCGGCAATCGCAGGCGCCAGCTTCCATGCGGCCATCAACAGAGGATAGTTCCACGGAATGATTTGTCCGGCGATGCCGACTGGCTCTTTGAGGGAAAGAGACATCGCGTTGTCGGGAACTGGATTCACGTAGCCGACAACCTTGGTGGCAAGACCGCCGTAGTACTCGAAACAGGTGGCGGCATCGTTGATATCGAATTCAGCCTCGACGATGGGCTTGCCGGTGTTGCGGCACTCGAGTTCGGCGAGGGCGGGAAGATTGGCGCGGATTTTTTCGGAGAGGCGGAAGAGGACACGGCCACGCTCCTGTGCAGTGGAGCCGGACCATGGGCCGTCTTCGAATGCAGATTTAGCAGCGGCTACGGCGCGGTTGACATCGTCAACGCTGGCGTCGGGAACCTGGGCGATGACTTCTTCCGTGGAGGGATCGTAGACGGGGAAGGTCTTCGCGGACTTGCTCGCGACCCATTCGCCGTTGATGTACATCTGATAAGTGCGGACCTCAGTAGTGACTCCGCCGGGCATTTGGTTCGACCTCCTGCTTACCTCAGCGGCTGAAGCCGCTGTTATTCTTGCCACATCTATCGCGGCGCTGAAGCGGTGCGCCAAAATCATCATTCGTCCGCAGGCCAGCGGCACCCTTCGGCGCTTCGCTTGCTCAGGGCAGGCGAGGTGCTGAGACCGCGCCTGACATGAATCCTTCAAACTGTGCTAGCGAGCTACGCTCGCGGACAGCCGAGGGCGGCTGTTCCCACATGAACCTTAGTCAATGACGAGCTTCACTCGCTGCAACAACTGATGCGGCTGTCCCTTCTTGAACTCTTGGCGGCGCTTTGAGACGACCGTATACGAAGAAAAAGAATGCGGCGAGACCGATGAAAAACAGGGTGCCGCCGAACATCCATAATTCATAGGACCACAGCGATGTGATCTGCTGGGCCGGGAAAAATACCAGCGCGATGCCGAGAATGGTTGTGAGCAAGCCACTGGTGCCTGCCAGAAACATCGTGGTACGGCTGTACTGGCCTTGCGGCGTGGTTTCTCTTACCGCGAATCGAATGAGCGCGGCGAACATATAAAGGAACGGAACCAGCTGCAGGACCACGGCGAGGGAGAGAAGCTTCTGGAAAGTTTCCTGAACGCCGGCGCCCAGAAAATTCATGATGACTAAAACTGCCGAGACAATGGCCTGCACGATGAGTGCGGCATATGGCGTGGCATAGCGCGGGTGAACTTTCCCCAGCCAAGATGGCATGTAGGAATCGAGGCCGGCGACGAATGGGATGCGGGCAGAGCCGCCCATCCAGGCGGAGCCGATGCCAGCGATGGAAAGGCTCAGCATGAGCGCGAAGGGGACGGTGATCCAGGCGGCGCCAACACGGACAGCCATGTGGCTAACGGCTTGGACGATTCCTTGAAGCACGTTGACGTTCTTGCCGACGGCGATGAGAAGAGTGAGCGTAGCGCCGACGTAGAGGGCGCCGGAAAGGATTCCGCCCCAGGCCACCGCGCCGGGGAGGGTGCGAGCCGGGTCTTTGATTTCGTCGCCCATGACAGAAGCGAGTTCGAGCCCCACCAGGCCGAAGCAGATCACGCCGAAGGAATTGAGGACGAAGCGCGGGTTGGCCGGAATCTTGAAATCTGCAGCGGTGATCGTCGTGCCAAAGCGCGACCACATCACTATGCCGAGGCCGATCAAGACCGCGGCGGCGATGAACGTGCCAACGGCGCCGAGGTTGTTGATCCACTTGCCGACACCGAGGCCGACGATATTCAAGACGGTGAGCAGCGCGAGCAAAACGAGAGAAGAAGTGGAGGCGAAGAATTTGTTATCGGCGAGACCGAGATGGCCGGGACCGAGTACGTAGACGGAGACGCCGACGAAGTAGAGCATGACCGTCGGCACGTACAGCATGTTGTTGGTCCAGTAGCACCAGCCGGAGAGAAATCCGTGAAAGTCGCCGAAGACTTCTTTGGCCCAGAGATAGACTCCCCCTTCGCCGGGGTAGCGGTGGGCGAGTTCGATGACGGCGATGCCTTGGGGCCAGAAGAATAGAAGGAGGGAGAAGATCCAGAGCCAGATGGTGACGCCGCCGTTGGCGGCGATGGATGGGACAACGTTGAGGTTGAAGACGGCAACGACAAAGAGGAGGACCAGGTCGCGGCGTCCGAGAGCGCGGATCAGGTGAGGCTGGGCGGCGGGTTGGGTGGTGGTGGACAAAGTTTCTTTAGCTGGCCGCAAAACACAGCAGGTTCCTCACCGGGCCTTCAGCCCGGTTCGGAATGACAAAACATACATTGAGCGTCGGCAGGGACAGCCGAGGACGGCTGTCCCCACTTGAGCGTTCTGATCCACAAATCTAATGCGCGGCCAACACTGGCTGGCCGATGCGTTCTTGCTGCGCTTTGGCCAATGACGCGGCGATGTCATCGAAGGCTGATAGATGCTTGTCTATATCGGCCTCGGAGTGCTGGACGGAAATGGTCCACTGCTCATCCCACCAGTAGGGCTGAGCCATCACGCCGCGGTTGACCATGGCGAACCAGTAGTGGCGCCACAGATCGACGTCGATCGTGGTCCAGTCGCGGTAGTTGCGAATTTCCTTGGGATAAAACATGAGCGCGCCGTTGGCGCCGGCTTGCGCGATGTAGGCCTGCAGTCCGACTTTGGCGATGGTTTTGCGATAGCCGTCGGCGAGTTTTCTGCCAAGTTTGTCGACGTGAGCGTAGTTGTCGCGGGTGAGCACTTCGCGGAAAGTGGCGAGGCCCGCGGCCATCGAAACCGGGTTGGTGTTGTAGGTGCCGCCGTGGAAGACTTTATGTTGAGAGATAAGGTCCATGACGGACTTGCTGGCGCCGAACGCGGCCAGGGGCAAGCCTCCGCCGATGGACTTGGCGAGGCAGATCATGTCCGGGTGAACATTGAAGTACTCGCTGGCGCCGCCCCAGCCGAGTTTAGCGCCGGTTTTTACTTCGTCGAAAATCAGAAGCGCGCCGTGTTTCGTGGCGAGGTCGCGGAGACCTTTGAGGAAGCCGGGCTGCGGCATGCAGAGGCCGACGTTCATGAGAATGGGTTCAAGAATGATCGCGGCGATTTCGCCGGGGTTTTCTTTGAAGCGACGCTCGACGGTGGCGAGGTCGTTGAAGGTGGCGATCTTTACATTGGCGACCGCTGACTTGGGCACGCCCAGTCCCCCGGGAACGGACGTGGGATCGTCGATGTCGCCGAATTCGGGAGCGTGCGGCTTGACGCTGACCAAGGCGGAATCATGAAGGCCATGGTAGGCGCCTTCGAATTTAATGATCTTGTCGCGACCGGTAGCGGCGCGGGCCAGGCGAATGGCGTGCATCGTGGCTTCGGTGCCGCTATTACCGAAGCGAACCATTTCGACCGGAAAACGATTGCAAATTTCTTCCGCCAGTTCCCATTCCATGTCGTGTGGCATGCCGAACATGGTGCCGGTGGAGAGACGCTTCTCCACGGCTTTCATGACGGCGGGATGGCAGTGTCCGGCCATGAGCGCGCCGAAGGTGAGGTTGTGATCGATGTATTCGTTGCCATCGAGATCGCGGAACTTGCTGCCGCTGGCTTCTTTCACGAAGATGGGCCAAGGATCGTAATGGCGATAGTTGCTGGCCACGCCGAGCGGAATGCGTTTGAGATTCTTTTTGTGGGCCTCGGCGGATTTGGGGGTGCGGCGCTCGAACCTGTCGAGCTCCTTCTGCAGATCGGGATACATCGGACTGCTCCGGGATAGCTCAGGCCGCGCCATTTCGGTGGGCGGGCCATTAGAATGCCGGGCGGCGAACCGCCCGGGAGTGCGGACTATTCACATCTTACACGGACCAATTAAAAGTAAAACTTCAGAGCAAACTGTACTGCGCGCGGATCGCGAGCTTGTTGGACCTGGCCGAAGGTCGTGTCGCTAAAGTTCCCGTCGGGATTCACAAACTGCGTCTTGTTGAACAGATTGAAAACATCCGCCCGGAACTGGAAATATTTCGCCTCTGAGAGTGGGATTCTCTTCGAGAAAGTGATATCCCACTCGTTCTGTCCGGGACCGCAGCAGATCGAGCGGGGGGTTGTCGAAAAGCTACCGAGAGGAGGATCCGCAAAACTGCCGGCGTTAAAGAAGAAGTGTCCAGTCTGAGGGGTGCCGTTGACCACTTGCGTGGTTACTTGTTTTCCGCTCTGAGTTTGGAGCGGACCGGTAAGTTGGGGCGCATCGGCACTCAAGAAGAACAAGCTGCTGATCAGTTCAGCATCGTCCTGCGTCTGGATGCGAATAGGGAAACCGGTCTGGAACTGAATGATGCCGGACATTGCCCAGTCATCCAGAACTTTTCCTTTGAATCCATTGTACCTCTGTACCGGGAACTCCCAGTAATAATTGAGGACAAAGCGCTGGGCGGAATTGAAGAGGGACAAAGCGCGGCTGGATTTGTAATTGAAGGGATTGACCGTCTCTTCGAAGCTGGATGCCCAGTCCAGGGACTTGCTCCAGGTATAGGCAGCCTGCATTTGCAGTCCATGAGAGAAGCGCTTTTCTACACTGGTCTGAAGCGAGTTGTAGGCGGAGGCGGCAATGGTATCTTCGGCGAAGATGTTGGTGAAGACGGGAACACCATCGATGGGGCAGCCAGCGCCGCTGAAAGGCGAGCAGTTGGGAGAAGAATAGGGCCGAAGTCCAACCAGGTTGATGCCGTTAGGAGCGACCGAGCCAATGGAAGTGCCTGCAGGAATTACGGTCGTGTTTCCGCCGCCGCTGCCGCTATAGGGTAAAACCAGCCCGCCAGCCGGGGCCACGGCCGTGGGGCTTATGAGATATGGGTTGTCCTCCGCGAAGGGCCCACAGGTGGTTTGATTGCCGCTGCCATCCGTAACCCAGGCTGGATTGGTGTTTGAAAGTGCAGCGATGCCGAGGCAAGTCTGCGGATTCGCCGGATTGATATCATGCGAAGCGAGCAGGCGGTGTCCTTGGGACCCGACATAACCGAGTTGAAACACAACGTTGCGGGCGATTTCCTGTTGGATGTTGAAATTGTACTGGGCCGTATACTGTGTGCGCATATGCGGCTGGAAATCCCCGTAGAGCAGCATCGGGCGGAACGAAGCCCAGTCTTGTGCGGTGCCAGGTTTAGGACTCAGTATCCCGTTGAACGGGTTTGGACTAACCGTGCCAGTCTGAGAGATGAAAGGAGTATTGAGAAATGTAGAGGGCAGGAACGTGCTGCCGCCAAAAGGCGGCTCGGCACCGAACTGCTCGAGCACGAGTTGCTCCATCGGGTTATAGAACAAGCCCCAACCGCCGCGGATGGTGGTTTTGGGGTTAATGCTATAGGCAATACCGATGCGCGGAGCAAAGGCTTTGTAGTAAGTCTGCGTAAGACCGGCAGACACGCCGGAATCACCTGGAACAACCAGGCCTGTGGGCTGAACTCCTGCCGCAGTGCAGTTGCTGGCCCCGAGACTAGCTTGTTCCGCTGGGGTTAAGACACAAGGATATACAGTTGAGTTCTGGCCGGGACGAAAAGTCTGAACGTGGTGGAGCGCATCGGCAAGAGGCGTATCCAATTCCCAACGAAGTCCGTAGTTTAAGGTGAGAGACGGTTTGATTTTCCAGCTGTCCTGGGCAAACACATAAACGCCGGTGTTGCGTATATCCTCTCGCTGGGCGGAACCCTGCGAGTAGCTGTCGTCCAGGCCCAATAAGTAGCCGGGATAATTGTCGTTGTAGAGAACTGAGTTTTCCGTCGTGCTGTTGAATGTGTACTCGCCGCTGACGTTATAGTAAAGGGTCTGGTCAAACTGGGCGCGGCGCACATCCGCGCCAAACTTCATGGTGTGGGTTCCTTTGACCCAGGTAAGACTGTCCGTCGCCATGTATGAGTTCCCAACTTGAGGGAGTTCACCTTCCCAACCGTTGCCGATGGCGAAGCCGCCGGAAACGCCGATAAATGGAACGCCTTGACGATTCGCAGGCAGGCCGGTCGTAATGCCATATTGCGGGCTGGCGCCAAACTGTCCAACAATTGAGTTGGGCCCACTGTTGGAGTCCGAAGTGCCGTTGAAGCAGACCGCCTGCGCCGCGGGAGACAGACACGAGTCTTGAACAAGGTTTGTGCTTTGCGGATGCTGGAAGGTCAATTGGCCTTCCCGCATATAAGTAAAACGCGCTTCATTGATCAGCGAATTGGAAATTGTCCAAGTATGGCTGGGATTGAACTGCTGGAAGCGCGAGCCGACATTGGCACCAAATCCAGGGATGTTCGCTCCTGAAGCCTGGAAATCATAGAAGGGCTGAAAATTCGCGTCGTTGGTGAAGTAGTAGTAGAAGCTGAAATTCTGCCGGGCGTTGATGTGATGGTCCAAGCGGACTGTGAATTGATTCTGCGTGTCCGCGCTGACCGGGACGGCTTGATAAATACTGTTTGGCCGATTCGCACCTGGAACGAACCGAAGCATGTCCTGTGCCACGGGATCCATACACGCTGTCGGAATAACGTTGGTGGGGAAAACCGTCGACCAGTCAGTTTGGCTCGTGATCGGATCGACTGGAAGGCTGGCAATGCCGTTTGCTCCCAGGCCCAGAGCGGTGTCGCAGCCGGGACGTCCATCAAGCGCCTGGGCAACTGTCAGATCCGTAATGCCGCCAGCAAAAGCGGAACCCGCCGAGAAATCTCCTGAGCGTTCGGCGGGAGTGGGCACAATTACGGTTTGCCCTGAAATTCCTTGCCGCACGCGGCGGCCTTCATAGGAGACAAAGAAGAAGGTGCGATCTTTCAAGATCGGGCCGCCAAAGGTTCCGCCGAATTGATTCTGATTTTCTTGCGGCTTGACGGTATTGAAGTATCCCTGGCCATTCAAAACTGTGTTGCGGAAATACTCGTAAACATCGCCGTGCCACTGATTGGTGCCTGACTTGGTAATCACGTTAACGACGGCACCGGAGTTGCGGCCATACTCCGCATCGAAGGTGTTGCTGATGACACGAAATTCGTCAATTGCGTCAGGAGTGGGCTGGATGGTCGGCAGGTTCGCGAACTGATCGTTAGCATCGCCCCCGTTGACGCTGAAATTATTGGCGCGGCCGCGGCCACCATTCACCGAGACAGCTCCGGCGTCGCCGCTACCATAGAAGGTACTTCCGCTGGAACCTAGCTGCGATTGCACCCCGGGCTGCAATTGAAGGAACTGGTAAGTGTCGCGCGCGTTCAGTGGCAGTTCGTTAACGGAGCGATTGTTTACAACCGCGCCCAGCTGAGTGCTGGTGGTATCGACGAGCGGCGCTTCAGAAGTAACATCGACGATTTCCTGCGCGGCACCGAGCTGCATGGTCATGTTAAGTGTGATGACCTGATTCACGTCGAGCGCGATACCTTTGTGAACGCCCTTCTTGAATCCCGCCAATTCGAAATTGACGGTGTAGCTTCCGACGGGAAGATCGGGAAAACCGTAGTCGCCGCTATCGCTGGTCTGCGCGTCTCGGGTAACTCCGGTGGCTTCATTGACGGCTGTAACCTTCACGCCACCCAGGACTGCGCCAGTGGGATCGGCGACGCGGCCAAGAACGCGGCCGCCGGTGCCTTGGGCAAAAAGCAAAGTCGGAACCAGGAGTGAGATCGTAACGACGAGACAAATCGTTTCCAGACACATCGTTTCCAGACACATCATGGTCCAGCGGGCTCGCAGTAACGGCATGGAACCTCCAGGCATCTTGAGGGAACTTGATTTTTTTATTGAAAACGACAGCTTGTGTCCGGCGACAACCTTGCTATAATCCCGCAAGGTTAGAGAAGAGGTACGCGTACTGTCAAGGATAAAAACGCGTTCTCTCCCATAGAAATCTTGAATGCCCGTCCGCTGAACGATGAGCTCATCCAGCGCAAAACCCTACTTGAAGATCGGAGATGTCGCGAGGCGGGTGGGAGTATCACCGTCGGCGATCCGGTCGTGGGAGAGCGTTGGACTGACGCGGCCGCGCCGCACGGAAAGCAAGTATCGACTGTATACCGCCGACGATGTGAAGCTGTTGAAGCGGGCGCGGTTTCTGCGAAAAGTGCGAGGGCTGAATGCAGCGGCAATCGTTGAACTGCTGCGGCGGGAAGGGCGGGCGCGTCCAGCGGCGGACGGGGGCGCAGGGGCGGTCGGTTCGCACTTGCGGCGACTGCGGGCTAAACGGCGTCTGTCCTTGGCGCAAGTGGCGCGGGCGGTGGGCATCTCGGTGGGATTTCTGAGCGCGCTGGAGCGCTCGCAGATGACTGGGTCGGTGGGAACGCTGCGCAAGCTGGCGCGATTTTATAAAACCAACATCCTGGATTTTTTTGACGCGACCGGGCCCAGCAGCCGGCAGGTGCAGCCCGGACAAAGGAAAGTGCTGGAAGCTGGACCCGGTGTTCGCATGGAATTGCTGGCTTGGGGAAATACGGTGATGGAGCCGCATCTGTTTCGGGTGGCGCCGGAAGCGGGCAGCGGCGACTCTTACGCGCACGAAGGCGAAGAATTTCTATACGTATTGCAGGGTGAACTGACCATCACGCTGGCGAAAGAAGCGTACCAGCTCAAGGCTGGAGACAGTTTTTATTTCGAGAGTGCTACGCCGCATCACTGGAAAAATCCTGGGCGGGCGGAAACCTGGGTGCTGTGGGTGAACACCCCGCCCACATTTTGAGTTGTTGCTGGGCAGAACTGAATGCGGCAAAAGTTAATCGCAAGGGATGCGAGGAGGAACGATGAAGATGCGACGCTGGGCAGTTCTGCTCTCCCTGCTGACGTTGATGGGGCTCACCATTTCGTGCACGAAAAAAACGCCAGCGTTGAATTTGCTGGTGTGGGAGGGCTATGCCGATCCTTCCTTCGTCAAGGCTTTTGAGGAACAGCATCATTGCAAGGTTTCGGCGTCGTATATGGGATCGAGCGACGAACTGGTGGCCAAGCTGCGCGGCGGCAGCGCCGGAAACTACGACGTAATTTCGCCCTCGAGCGATGTGGCGACTTCGATCGCAGCCGGAGGGCTGGCTGCGCCCCTGGATTTGTCGAAGATTCCGAGCTATGGACAATTGTCTCCGCAGCTCACTTCGCTGCCGCTGGTGCGCTTGAGAGGTCAAGTCTATGGGGTGCCCTTCATGTGGGGGCCCGATCCGTTAATTTACGATACGACGGTTTTCGCCCAGCCTCCCGAGAGTTGGAATGTGCTTTGGGATCCAAAATATCGTGGGAAGATTTCGGTGTGGGACGATTTGTCGACGATTTATATGGCGGCACAAGTTCTGGGGTATGACAAACCCGATCCGTCACGGCTTTACAGCTTGAGCGACGAACAGCTGCAGGCCGTGAAAAAGAAGTTGCTGGAATTGAAGCCGAATATTCGGAAGATGTGGTCAACGGGCGGGGAGTTGACGAATCTTTTTCAGAATCACGAAGTCGTCGCGGCGATGGGATGGCCGCTGATGACCAACCAGTTGCGCAAAATTAACTTCCCGGCGGGAGAGACGATTCCGAAAGAAAACACAACCGGCTGGATCGATCACCTGATGATCACGGCGGGGAGCGAGAACCAGGATCTGGCGTACGCATTTATCGAGTACATGCTTGAGGCGCAGACTCAGAAAAAGGTAACGGACGTGACGGGATACACGCCGGCCAATCCGCAGGCAGCGCAGTTCATGACGCCGGAACAGATAAAGAACCTGCATCTGGACGATGTCGACAACTATCAGAACCGGCTTTATTTTTGGCAGAATGTGACGCGGCGCGCCAAGTACAACGAGATCTGGAATGAAGTGAAAGCGGCGCAATGAAGCGCGCGTAAACATTCAGCAAAGAACGGCTACGATCCATGTCTTCCATCACAACGCAAGAGAACGTCTCCGGAAAGCTCCGCGAGTCCGTTGCGCCCGCCACACTGCTGAGCATCCGCAAGGTTGCGAAGCATTTCGGCAAGAACGCAGTACTACGGGATATCTCTCTGGATGTGGCGGAAGGAGAGTTTCTCACGATTTTAGGCGAGAGTGGATCGGGTAAGACCACACTGTTGCGGATTATCGCGGGCTTTGAGAGTGCGAGTGCGGGTGAGGTGTGGATGGGCGAGGAACGACTGGACCGCCAACCGCCTTACCGGCGTCGTGTGAATACAGTGTTCCAGTCCTATGCGCTGTTTCCGCACCTTACGGTGGAACAGAATGTGGCATATGGACTGCGGGTGGCGAAGCGGCCCGAAGAGGAAATTGCATCTCGAGTATCAGAGGCGCTGGGCAAGGTGAAGATGTCGGCGCACGCGAAGTCGAAGCCGTCCAAGATCAGTGGAGGGCAGCAGCAGCGCGTAGCGCTGGCACGGGCGCTGGTGAACCGTCCGCGATTGTTGCTCCTGGATGAGCCGCTCTCGGCGCTGGACGCGAATTTGCGGCGCCAGATGCAGGTGGAACTGAAGTCACTGCAGCGCGAGGTGGGGATTTCTTTCATCTTCGTGACCCACGACCAGGAAGAAGCGATGGTGATGTCGGACCGAATTGCTCTGCTGCGGTCGGGCGAACTGGAGCAGGTAGCCACCCCGCGGGAAATCTATGGACGGCCCGCGACGGCATACGCGGCGCAGTTTATCGGGCATACGAATTTGCTGAAGGGCGAAGTGCGAGGCGGGGTGGTGCACTGCGGTCGTTTGACATGGTCAGCGGAGCTTCCGGATGGGCCGGCGTTGTTTTCACTACGGCCGGAGAATATTCGGCTCGGTACTTCGAGTGCTTCGGTCGCTGCAAGCGTGCAGATCGGCGGAAAAGTTATCCATCAGGCCTTTCACGGGGCTACGGAGCTGATTCGTGTGGAGTGCGGGAACGGGTTGGTGCTGGTGGTGCGAACCCCAACCAGCGGCCGGATTCTCGACGACGTCGAGGTAGAGTTTTCTTCCTCGGATGCGGTTCTGGTGCGCGAATCTCCGGAGAGAATCTGATGTTTTCCCGGGCTTACAAAGCGGCGGTGACTCTGCCTCCACTGGTGTGGGTCACGGTGTTTCTGCTGACGCCCTACTTGCTGATGTTCTGCTATAGCTTTTGGTCGGTATCGGCATCGCAGACTATCGTGCGTTCGTGGAGTCTCGCGAACTACATGCAGTTGCTGCGAGTGGATGTTTACTGGCAGACTTTGCTGCGTTCCATGTGGATTGCGGTACGGGTGACAATTTTCTCTTTGCTGCTGGGATATCCGCTAGCGTATTTTCTTTCGTTTTATGCGGCCAAGAAAAAGGATCTGCTGTATCAATTGGTGATCATCCCGCTGTGGGTTAGCTACCTGGTGCGGGCCTATGCCTGGAAGACGATTCTGGGTTCGGACGGCGTGCTGAATACTCTTCTGCAATATGTGCACCTGACGAAGCATCCGCTGGAGTTTCTCCTCTATAGTCCGTTTGCGGTGGTGTTGACGCTGACGCACATCTATACGCCGTTTGCGTTTCTGCCAATTTACGCAGCGCTGGAACACATTCCGCGCAATCTGGTGGAAGCGTCGTATGATCTTGGCGCGAGCCCGGGGCAGACGTTTTGGAAAGTGATCTTTCCGCTCTCGATTCCGGGAGTGCTGGCGGGAGCGACGTTTGCTTTGGTGTTGAGCCTGGGTGATTTTCTTGCGCCCCTGCTACTGGGCGGGCCGAGCGGCATCATGATTTCGAACATTGTGGTGAGCCTATTTGGCGCGGCGTACAACTGGCCGCTGGGGGCGGCGATTTCGCTTTGCATGCTGCTGCTGGTCGTGAGCCTGCTGATTCTCTCCGAGCGACTGGAGAAGAAGTGGAGCTTCTCGTGAGCGACGCGAGACTTGTCTCGGGATCGCGATGGCTGCTCTTCCACGCTGTAGCCGTGTTCGCCTTCCTGTACTTGCCGATTGCGATCCTTATTCTCTATTCGTTCAACGGCGAGGGCGTGGGCGGATTCCCGCCGCATCATCTGACGCTGGACTGGTATAGCACACTTTTTGCGGACGGGCCGATCTGGGATTCGGTGCTCAATAGCCTGCAAGTTGCCCTAGCGGCAATGGTGATCGCGCTGGCATTTGGTATACCGGCGGCGCTGGCGCTGGATCGGGCACAGTTTCCGGGCAAGGCTGTGTTCCGCCGTTTGGTGCTTTTGCCGTTGATTCTTCCCGGCATTATTACCGGTCTTTCGTTGCTCATGCTGTTCAACCTGATGGGAACCAAGCTGAGTCTGATGACGATCATGTTGGGGCACGGAACTGCGTTGATCTCCGTGGCTACGACCGAAGTGTTCGCGGGCCTGCAGAAATTGGACCGGGCCCAAGAAGAAGCGTCTGTCGATCTGGGAGCGAATTATTGGCAGACATTTTGGCGCATCACGGTGCCGAATTTGAAGCTGCCGATTATTGGGGCGGGGCTGCTGATCTTTACGCTTTCCATGGACGAGATCGCGGTGAGTTTCTTTCTGATCGGACGCGATAACACGCTGCCGCTGGAGATTTGGGGACGGCTGCGGCGCGGCATCACACCGGAGATCAATGCGGTCTCCAGTATCATCTTTGTGTTTTCGCTGGTGGCCATCGTTCTGTGGTACCGCCTGCGCATGCGTGCGGATGGAGCGGCGGATGTGGGCACCGAGATTGTGGAAGCGGTGGAGGGTCGTACGGCATGAGCGCGAATCGCAGGGACTTTATCAAGTTTGTCGTCGCGGGGGCAATGACGGCGGGATGTCCGATTGATCTTTCGCTGGTGGCTCAAACCGACGCGTCGGAAAAAGGTCATGCCGCGGATGTGGATGGAGAAGACAATCGAATCTGCCACCAGGTGCGCGACGGCAAAGTGTTCACCCGGCCTCCGGCTTTGGCGCGACATGATGTGGTGATTGTCGGTGGCGGCGTGAGCGGATTGGCCGCGGCTTATCGTTTGCAGCACCGCGACTTCTTGCTGCTGGAGAAAGAACCGCACTGGGGCGGCAACGCGTACGAAATGGAATATGAAGGTGCGACTTATGCGACGGGTTCGGCGTTTCTGGCGAAAGATGAATACGCTTACCACTTTGCGAAAGAAATTGGGCTTGAGCCGTTGCCCGTCAATAGTCCGGATGCAAGCATCATTCGCGGTGAGTTGGTTCTCGACACTTGGGGCGATGGCGTCAATAAACTGCCTTATGCTGCTCCCGTACGCGAGAGCTTCAAGAAGTTCAAAAAAGAGATGCTCGCGATTGACGTGGAGAAGCGCGGAAAAGAGCTCTTTGATCAGCCTTTTTCCCAGTTCCTGAAGGGATATCCAGTTGAGCTCAAGCAGTGGTGGGATAGCTTTGGGCCTTCCAACTGGGGAGCGATGAGCGACGAGACAGCTGCAGGACTGGCCATTGATGCGTTGCAGGAGATGGTCGAAGAGAGCCGGGTGGACGACCGTTATACTTGGCCCGGAGGATTGGGCGCGCTGACGAAAAAATTGGCGGACATTCTGCAGCCGAAATACAAGGACCGGATGCGAGCGGGCGCCACAATTGTTGCGGTGGTCTCCGAAAAAGAAGAGGTGCAGGTAACTTACATGATTGGCGGTGAGTTAAAGACGGTTGCGGCAAAGGCCGTCATCATGGCCACGCCCAAGTTCATTACCCGGCGCATTGTGGAAGGGTTGTCCGAAAAACAAAGTGAGGCGATGCACCGCATTCGCTATATTCCCTACCCAGTGGTGAATCTTATTTTCGACAAGCCTGTGTTCAGTCATGGCTATGACACGTGGTGTCCCGGCAATACCTTCACCGATTTCGTGGTTGCCGATTGGGTCATCCAGAAGCAACCGGGTTACCGGCAGAGATTCAATATTCTTAGCTGCTACACGCCGATGAAGGAAGAGGAACGCGGCTATCTCCTGAACGAGCGCGGTGCGCGCAAAATCGCCGCTAGCGTGTTGAGCGATTTCCAGAAGCTGATGCCGACATCGAACGTGGATCCAGTGGAGGTGCACATTTACCGGCGAGGGCATCCTTTATATATGTCCACGCCGGGCCTGTACACGCAGATTCAGCCGCTGGCGCGGCATCCCATGGATCGCGTGTTTTTCGCCAACACGGATTCGGAAGGTCCTGAATCCACGACCAACGGGGGGATTCTCGCGGCCCAGCGCGCCGTGAAGGAAGTGGAAGCGCGTCTATCGGGAAGGCCGGCAAGGAAGCAGGAGGCAGTGGCAGGCTGACGCCCCTGGCTTAGCTCTTCCCTTTTTGAAACTCTCTCAGGATTTTGCGTTCCCGCCATCTTGTACCAAGGCGATCTAATCTCCTGCGAAGCTGCAACCCATAGTAAAGTTATAGGTAGAGCATTTGGCGAGTGGATTACTATCTGCTCTCGCCGACCGATTCAACAATAAAGGACAACCATATTTTGAGTTTGAGTATTCGCAATATCGCCATCATCGCGCACGTGGACCACGGCAAAACCACGCTGGTCGACGCCATGCTGCAACAAAGCGGCACGTTTCGCTCGAACGAGCACCACGTGGAACGCGTAATGGATTCGAATGAACTGGAGCGCGAGCGCGGCATCACGATTCTCGCGAAAAACACAGCTATCTTCTACCACGATGTGAAGATCAACATTGTGGATACTCCCGGCCACAGCGATTTTGGCGGCGAAGTGGAGCGCGCGCTGAAGATGGTGGACGGAGTGATGCTGCTGGTGGATGCGAGCGAGGGACCGCTGCCGCAGACGCGCTATGTGCTGAGCAAAGCACTGGAGGCAAAGCTGCCGCCGATTGTGGTGATCAACAAGATTGACCGGCCCGATGCGCGTCCGCAGGAAGTGCTGAACGAGATCTACGATCTGTTTATCGATCTGGACGCGAAGGAAGATCAGCTTGATTTTCCGGTTTTGTATACGAACGCCAAGGAGGGGACGGCGTCAACGGAAGTTACCGGAGGTGAGAATCTGCGACCGCTGTTTGACGCGATCTTGACAACGATTCCGCTGCCACAGGGCGATCCGGCGGGTCCGTTGCAGATTCTGGTTGCGAATCTTGATTACAGCGATTTTCTGGGGCGCCTGGCGATCGCGCGTGTGTTCAACGGAACGATGTACACAGGGGAAGATGTGGTCATCGCCAAGCGCGATGGATCGATGCACAAGACCAAGATCACGAAACTGTTTTCTTTTTCCGGATTGAAGCGCACGGACATTACGGAAACGGCGCTGGGCGACATCATCGCCGTGGCTGGGGTGGAAGGAATCACGATCGGGGAGACGATTACGGACCCGGTGAACCCGGCGCCGCTGCCGCCCATCGTGATCGACGAGCCGACCATCGCGATGACGTTTACGGTGAACACCTCTCCGTTCGCGGGACGCGAGGGTACCTACGTTACTTCACGCAACCTGCGGGAGCGACTGGCGAAGGAACTGCTCACCAATGTTTCTTTGCGGGTGGAAGAAATGGAAACCACCGATTCATTCAAAGTGCTCGGCCGCGGCGAATTGCAACTCTCCATTACCATCGAGATGATGCGACGGGAAGGTTATGAGCTCATGGTGGGCAAGCCGGAAATTGTTACCAAGCGTATTGATGGGAAGCTGATGGAACCGGTGGAGCATCTTACGGTGGACGTCCCGGAAGGATTTGTGGGCGTGGTCATGGAGCAACTGGGATCGCGCAAGGGCGAGGTTCTGAACATGCACAATCACGGCTACGGACGCGTGCGGATTGAGTTCCGAGTTCCCAGTCGCGGTCTGATTGGGCTGCGGAGCCAGTTGCTTACCGACACGCGTGGGACCATCGTGATGAACTCGCTGTTTGACGGATATACCGAATGGCAAGGGGATATTCCGCACCGGCTGACGGGGGCACTGATCGCCGACCGGGCTGGCTCTTCGACGGCCTATGCGCTATGGGGACTGCAGGAGCGCGGCGAACTCTTCGTCGGCCCGGGCGTTGAACTCTATGAAGGAATGATCATCGGCGAGAACGCGAAGGATGATGATCTGGACGTCAACGCGGTGCGAGAGAAGAAACTCACGAATATGCGAGCATCGACGGCAGATGAAGCCATCCGACTGGTTCCCTTCCGACAATTGAATCTGGAGCAGGCGATTGAGTTCATCGCGGATGACGAATTCGTGGAGATCACTCCGAAGTCGCTGCGGCTGCGGAAGAAATTCTTGCAATCGAACAGCCGCAAGAAGCGGGCTAAAGAAGCCCTGGAAGAAGCTTGAAAACTCGCGCGCAGATCTTAAAGTCCAAGAAAGATGTTCCGCTTCGAATGTTTCTCGTCCCGTGTAGTTGTGGAACGACGTTCGCGGCTCCGGGAAATTACGATCGCGGCGGAACAGCCTGGAGCCGATATCTGATCTGTCCGAACTGCGGCAAGCGGCACGACCCCAAGAACCGGTTATTACAGGTTGGATATCAACCGGAAGGTTATTGGCGGGTCGATAAGTGCTAGCCTAATCGCCACCTGAGGCTCTCCTCGCGATTTAAGATGCCTCGCTTGACAAACCTGCTATACTTCTGGCCGCATTCGACTGTTCGCTAGCTCCGGTCTCGATTTTCAGGAAGGTGTCCCCGACCTGCCAGTCTGCCATTGAGCTCGCACTTCGACAGCTCAATGCAGAGGGGCGACGCTTGAAGAATATCTTTGTGGGGAACTTGAGCTTTAACACATCGGAAGACGAACTGCGCCAGATGTTTGAACCGTTCGGACAAGTGGACCGAGTGAGCATCATGACGGATCGCGATACCGGACGTTCGCGCGGGTTCGGCTTTGTGGAAATGGCCAGCAACGAAGATGGAGAAAAAGCCATCACCGCATTGAACGGCACGCAAGTGGGGGGGCGCACCCTCAACGTAAACGAGGCGCGCCCGAAAACCGAGCATGCTGGCGGCGGCGGACGCGACCGCGGAGGCCGTGGCGGAGATCGAGGCGGTGACCGTGGCGGGCGCGGCGGTGGTGGCGGCGGCCGGGGCCGCTGGTAGGATTATTCTCGAAAGTGCTCGAATCACCGCGGTCGGTGGCAGATTGTATCGACACGCAAAGCTTCATTGATGCTTCTGAGTCCATCCATGTAAACTGAGGCTATCGGTGTGCGCCCGTAGCTCAGATGGATAGAGCGATTGCCTCCGGAGCAATAGGTCGGGAGTTCGAATCTCTCCGGGCGCACCAGGTTTCCTCTTTTCCCTCAATCACTTCTGCGCTTTCAGACCTCGGCGGTATTTTCGGGACTTCGGGCTTGTGCCCAGATACCCACCCAGGTCGGCCCTGGCGGTAAGAACAGCGTCCTCGGAGGGGTGGACATAACGGTTAGAAATTGCGATTGAACTGTGGCCCGCGATCCGCGCCAGCGTCCAAGCGCCTGGGACGTGTGGATCCCGGTTTCGGCGGAGGAAGCAAGGCTGCTGTAGCCTTACTCCTATGGTGACTGTAGCGCCCACCTGCAACTTATCCAGTTCTTCTGTGCAGATTAGCAGCAGCGGAGCACAGCCAGTGACGGTAATGGTCGGGACGACAGCACCGGTGACTACGGGCGCAGTGTCTCCCATCGACTTCCCGCCGGGCGCGATACCGACTGCCTTGGACCGCGATACTGCTGGGCTCCGCGTGGATATTCCTGAGGAATCGAAAGCGGCTGCCAAGTCTGGCTTCGCCGCTGATCGTGCTGGTATTAGCGTCATGGGTGGGTTGTGGTGGGGGCAGTTCTTCGTCCCCGCACACCACGCCCGGGACACCCGCTGGAACCTACACCGCGACAATTACCGCGAGTTCTGGCAGCCTGAACCACAAAATGACGCTAACCGTAATCGTCCAGTGAACCGACAGACGGTCAGGTCGAATCGCCCAAGTAGACAACTGGGTAACAAACTGCCATTGCAGGCATGCTTGACTAGTGTCGACGATGCCCTACCGTATCTGAGTGGGTACAAGATTCACCTAAGGTCGGCAATCCGCTTCTTGCGAAGTTTCCTAATCCGGTCTCCCAGGTGAACGAGTACCCTGCTGCTGCACGTCAAGCGGAACTATCCCCACATTCCGTTCGTTTTTGTGGCCGCTGTACGCGATGCTGCCGTAGAGCAGGAAGTGATGCGAAACGGTGCTGACGGCTTTCTCTTGAAACCATTCGATAGCGAGCAGCTATTGGCGATGGTTCGCAGCATACTCGGAAAAGCTTCGGCATGATCTTCCGGCAGTAGGGCAGCCGATTCGTAATTTTCTTGCCCTGCACCCGGCCTCGTGGAAAATCAACAGTTTAGCTAAGTTTCAGCCTATCCTGTTAAGGACTCGTCCGGGGGGTACTGGTGCCGTTTGCCATCCACACGATAATCACTTTTCTCGATTGTTTGGTTGCTCACACGGGCCAGCGAAATCCTTACCTTCTACTGACGACGGGCGAAGATTCTAATCTCGCTGCTACTCTGCGGCAGAGGAACCCAGTGAGCACCGGTCATGACGTCCTCCATCACGAGGTCGGATGACCCATCCACCACCAAGAAACTCAGTTCCGGGACCGGGTCTCGTTCATTCAACGCAGCCCAAAACGACGATCCAGCGGGAGATGGATCCAGATAACTCCACCGGTCCGGAGGCACCGGGCGGATCATGATGATGGGAAGATTCGTCCACGGCATGTTTGCCAGAATAGCCTTGGATCTTCGAAAATAGTGGACTCCGCTCCAAAGGAAGGGATCAAACGCCCAATCCGGATGACTGTTCTTTTCGCCAACGATCAAGCCGACCGATCCAGACTTCGCCACCGGGGCGCTCAGCGCCGGCGTTATTTCGCGGGCGATTCTCGAAACGTTCCGACACTGCGAGGATAGTAGCGCTATGGTGACGCATAAGGCGATCACGCCGGCTGCGAAACTCCACCGGGGTGGGGGGTGCAGCGCGGCAATGGCGGCGACGAAAAAAACGATCCAGGGCATTCCAAAACGAGAGTTAAAGAAACCACTGCCGTTGACGAAGAAGGGCGCAAAGCAAAAAAGCGCGAAACAGATTGCACTGGTTGCACTCATCGCGATCACCGAAGAAGATGGGCGTCCCTTGTGCCTCCATACACCGGCAAGACCGGCAAGTCCTGTGATGGCAAGCAAGATCAAGAGGCCCCCGCGGTACGCTGGCGAGTTGAACGGCGATAATCCCCACAGTTTTAGCGCCGAGGTTACGGTGTAGACCCAACCATGTTGCGCGGCGTTGCTTGCCGCGGGAGAAGCATGCTGCGAGTGATTCATAAACATGCTTACCCAAACAGCGGACGTGACGGCCATGACGGCGATCATTGCCAGGGGACCTCGGCGTTCGCGAAGGCTCGGCAGCCAAAGTTCTGGACCGGCAGCGGTCGCGAGGGCAAGATCCGCGCTGAAGTGCAAGCCAATAAACAGTAAGAAAATGGCAACTGGGACCGGGTGGGTGAACATCATGAAAATGAGGAGGACGAGCAGAATTGTGATGCGGCGCGCGCGAAGTTGTCGCCCGTGACGAATCCAGAATCCCGACAAAAACAGCAGCAGCGCGACGCAGATGGAGTAATTGAGGAAGCCTTTATACACGAGGGCGTTCATGCAAAAAGGGATTCCAACGAGCGTCCACGGACTGTTTCGTTCCGCTACCGAAGCCAACAAATACCGAAAACCAAAGCCGAAGGCGAAAATGTAGCCGCAAATAAGCAGCTTTTCACTCAGCGCAGGAGGAAATACTGCTTCGAGCGCAAGAAGGGTGAAATACTCGAGCGCGTACGGCGTAAAGAAACTCTTAAGCTCAAAGTGCGCCGCATACGGCCCTGCATGCCTCAGCAGGTCTCTGAGGATATCCACATAATATAGATGGACGGGTCCATCTTGAGTGGGAAACACTGGCGCGGCTGCGAGAACGAACACTGCTGTGAGGGCAAGTAGGGCGATCACGGCCCCGCGGCAAAAGATTTCTTGGCGGGCGTAATCGCCAGCAAGATCTTGCGAATTACTTCTCATGAATCTTTCTGTGCGCTCGCGGAAGCCGTCGGCTCGGGCGGCGCGTTGCGCAACCGCCCGCGGCTCTCGCCGACGTTCATGGTTCCCGCTACCACATACAGCGGCCGGCCCTTCGCCTCTTCGAAAACCCTGCCCAGATACTCACCGATAATGCCGACGCTGATCAGTAAAGCACTGCCAATCGCGGCAACGACAACCATCAGCGACGTCCAGCCTGCGACCGTGTGGCCGCGAAACTTCTCTACCAGAGCCCGAACCCCTTCCTCCACCGCCAACAGCCCGGCCAGAGCACCGAGACCGAGGCTGAATCGAAGCGGCAAGATCGAGAAAGAGGTGGCCGCCGTCCACGCAAATACTAGCATCTTCACTAAGGAGTACTTGGTTGCACCAGCCGCCCGCGGCTTGCGTTCGTAGGGCACTGCAATCTGCGAAAACCCCACCCAGACAACCATTCCCCTCAGGAACCGGTGTGTTTCCCGCATCTCCTTTAAAGCAATCAGGCATTCGCGCGACATCAGGCGAAAGTCTCCGCTATCCAAAGGCAGATCCTTGCTCACAACGGCGCGCATCAGGCGGTAGAACAGCCACGCTGTGGCGAGTTTGAATCGCGTCTCGCCAGGGCGGGACTTGCGCTGCCCGTACACTACGTCGTAACCCTCGCAGTAACGCTCGATCATCGGGTAAATCGAGGCCAGAGGATCCTGAAGATCGGCGTCGATCAGAACAACGGCATCCCCGGAGGAGTAGTCAAGACCGGCCGTGGCTGCCAGTTGGTGACCGAAATTCCGGGAAAAGTGGATTATTTTAACCCGCGGATCGTGCTCAGCCCAGGCGGCAAGTTTGACGATGGTCCGATCGGAACTGCCGTCATTCACGACGACGATCTCGGTTTCGCAGGAAATATCGCCCATGAACGTCTCCAGTTCAGCGCGCAGAAGACCGAGGACGGCTTCCTCGTTATATGTCGGAATTACGATCGATAATTTGGCGGGGTAAGACCTGGGGTGCAAGGGGTGGACAACGCCGTTTGGATGATTCTGGCAGATTTCCATAGCGCATTCCCGCAGGCGCCCATCGTACTAAGTCACACAAGGCCCCGCAAGGATATGCGCGATTTCGGAGTTTGGGGTTGTTTGCGGTCGATTTTCCGGCCTGCGAATTATCTCGCATCCCATGACGGGAATTGCCAAGCATTACGGCCTCTGCAGAGCCGCGATCGTGTGGTGGAGCTCGAATCTGCTGGGCCCATGCGAGACCGATCACGCAGAACTGTGACCTGCATCACAGGAAAACTGTTCGCCCCGATGTACTTATATCTCGCCCGCGGGCCCGTTCAGGGCGGCCCATCTCTCCCACCCAGGAGTTTCTATGCCCGATCAACAACGACTATCAAAAGATGCACGGATGGCCATGGTATCCCAGTTCTTGGGCTTCATGCTGGATGCTTACGACATGGCGCTGGTACTGGTCATGGCGCCAATTCTGGTCAAGGTTTTCATTTCACCCAAGGGCAGCGCGGCCTGGCAGTACATCGTAATTGTATTTACCTACTCCATTACGATGGCGGCAAGGCCAATCGGCTCGGCGATTTTCGGACGCTATGCTGACAAAATTGGCCGCCAGTTCCTCCTTGTCTTAACGATCGGGGGCGTGGGTCTGATGTCGCTCCTGGGGGGCTTCCTGCCAACCTACGCGCAGATCGGCGTCTGGTCCTATGTCGTCTTCTGTTCCCTCCGACTGTTCATGGGAATCTTCTTCGGCGGAGAATATGCGGTGGGGCACACCTTTGCCATTGAATACGCTCCGCAAAAAAAGCGCGGTATGATCGGCGGCTTTATCCAGTCGGGATTCCCGCTCGGCTATGTGCTTGGTTCGCTCGTCTTTGCCCTGGTTTCTTTTCTGACCACCAAAGAAACAATGATCGCTTATGGGTGGCGAATCGTCTTCATGACCGGTGTCATTCCGGTCTTCCTGGCACTTTATATTCGAAGCAGTCTGCATGAGTCGCCCGAATTCGAAAAGACCAAAGCGCTAGGCAAGATCGAGAAATCTCCTTTCCTGAGCTTGTTCAAACCACCTCAGCTCTTCGATTTTCTCCAAGTCTTCTTTTTTATGACTGGCCTGTTCCTGACGGACTACTCGGTCTACGGATTTCTTCCCAATATCCTGACACTGAAAGGACGTGGCTTCGACACCACCACCTATAGTCTGATTTACGGATTTGCGCTGTTTATGGCGTTCCTAGGCTACAACTTCTATGGCTGGCTCTCCGATAAGACAGGGCGGAAGATACTGACGCAGTGGTATTGCGGGTTTCTGGTGGTGTTTGGAATTCCCGTCTTCTACGTGCTGTACCACGCCGCGATTGCACACAATCTCTGGATGGCTGTGCTCGGGACAGTGATGGCGGCCATGCTCAAGCTGGCATGGGGGGTTGTTCCAGCCTACCTGTGTGAGCGATTTCCGACGAGACGGCGTGCCGCCGGTGTGGGCTTTGGGTACTCTTCCGGAGCGCTGCTGGGCGCGTGGTTCAGCGCCTACGTGTGGTGGGCTCACAAGATTCCGTTTATCTCCGCGATCGAGAAGCAGGACATGTGGTTATCTCCGGCGGTGGTCCTGACTGTCGGTGCGGTGATGACGTTTGTCAGCTTGCTGTTCTCTCCGGAGACGAGACATCTTCAACTTGACGAGGTGGGAGAGAAAGAGCGCGCATTCGAGGCGGCGCAGGAAGCAAAGGCCGGGGTGATGTTAGCAAGTTAGTCGAACTGGCCGCCTGGCATTGAGCTGACCGTGCCGAGCCTCGCGTTTTGCCCTGCTGGAAACCAACAGGATGCCGCTTCCTGGTGGTTTTGGAGTGATTGATGAATACCTTCCCGGTATTGTTGGGTGCGTTGTGTGTCTATGCTCTGGCCTACCGTTACTACAGCGCGTTCATTGCAGCAAAGGCTCTCTCGCTTGACGATCGCCGCACGACTCCTGCGCACGCCTTTGCGGATGGGCACAATTATGTGGCTTCTCCGCGCTGGGTGCTCTTCGGCCATCACTTCGCAGCCATTGCCGGAGCGGGGCCGCTGATTGGGCCGACTTTGGCAGCACAGTTCGGATTTGCGCCGGGCTTTCTTTGGCTGCTGATCGGGGCCGTGCTGTGCGGGTGCGTGCAGGATTTCACGGTGCTGATCGCTTCGGTGCGTCATCGTGGGCGCTCGGTGGCGGATGTGGCGCGCACCGAGATCAGTCCGTTTGCCGGCCTGGTGGCGATGATTGCGGTGCTCTTTATTCTGCTGGTCACACTGGCGGGGCTAGGCATCGTAGTGGTGAATGCCCTTTCGAACAGTCCGTGGGGAGTGTTCACTATTGGTATGACCATCCCGATCGCGGTCATCATGGGGTGGTGGATGTTCAAGAGCCATAGGGGAAAGGTCACCATCACGGGTCCCAGTATTTTTGGCGTCGTCTTCTTGATCGCGGGAGTGGTCGCCGGGCACTGGGTCGCGCAGACGAGTTGGGCGAGCGCACTTACCTTTACCCCGCACCAGATCACGATTCTTATGGGCATCTACGGGCTGGTGGCATCGGTCCTTCCAGTCTGGCTGGTGCTGGAACCTCGGGATTATCTCTCGACCTACGTCAAGCTGGGCACCATCGCAGTTCTAATCGTCGGCGTCTTCGTGGTTCATCCCAATATTCAATTCCCCAACTTCACCCCGTTCGTGCATGGGGGCGGCCCGATCATCAAGGGAAATCTGTTTCCATTTCTTTTTGTGACGATTGCCTGCGGTGCGATTTCTGGATTTCACTCGCTCATATCTTCAGGCACGACTCCGAAGATGCTGGATAAGGAAAGTGATGCCCGTTTCATCGGATATGGAGCGATGATTGCCGAGTCGCTGGTGGGCGTGCTGGCGCTAATTGCGGCCTGCTCGCTGGCGCCAGGCGACTATTTTGCCGTCAATACCACGCCGGCAGTGTTCAGCCATCTGGGATTGAGCACGGTGAATCTGGACATGTTCTCGCGCGAGGTTGGAGAACATTTGGCCGGGCGCACAGGAGGCGCGGTTTCGCTGGCGCTCGGCATGGCACAGATCTTCCGCGGGTTGCCGGGAATGAAACAACTCATGGGCTACTGGTATCACTATGCCATCATGTTTGAAGCCCTTTTCATTCTGACTACGGTAGACACGGGAACACGCGTGGCGCGCTATGTTCTCCAGGAACTCATGGGCAAGGTGCACAAGCCGTTTGGAAACAGTTCGTGGCTGCCGGGAAATTTGCTGACCAGCTTGGTTGTGGTAATGGGCTGGGGATACTTGATTTATACGGGTAACATTTCCACGATCTGGCCGTTGTTTGGAACTGGCAATCAATTGCTGGCGACCATCGCGCTCGCAGTCGCAACTACTTTCCTGATCAACATGGGCAAACAGAAATATGCATGGATCACGGCGCTCCCCATGTGCTTTGTCGGAGTTACCACACTCACGGCGGGAGTCCTTTCGATCAAGAATATCTTCTGGCCGCTGACCTCAAAGCCGGGGCAAGTGTTTACCGGATACCTGGATACGGTGCTGATGAGCATCTTCATCCTGGGGGTAATTCTCGTCGTGTTCGATGCAGTACGGCGATGGATCGCGGTGCTGCGCGGCGCTCCCGCGCCACAGGAAGCCTTTGGTCCTCCGGTCACCGCTGGGGGCGAAGTGAAGATGGGTTGCTGCTAAAAGCTACGATCCTGTTCGCCGCTGCTCGTCGACTGCTTACGTCAGGGATTCCGTCCGAACCTGTAGGTGAGGCTAATGCTGGCGTACGACGGAATGCGAACTCCCACAACTTCCTGGACGTCCGACGGACGAAAATTCTCGGTTGTCTGTCCCGTGTAACCGCTGGCCACGAGAAAATTTACGCCGGCTGTGAAGCGTCCATTCACGAAAGGGCGAACCACCGCACCGCGAAACTCTTTCACGGGCGTTCCCCTACATTCAGCATTCAGGTTCGCCAGGCATCCCGTGCCTAAAGGCTTGGTGCCAACATATTCGAATTCCCCTCGGGCTTGCAGATGCAAGGGTAGCTTCTGAATTGTTCCCAATAAATCGAAGAGAGTCCGCGGAGCTTCCGGCGTGGGTTCTCCGGTATCAAGGTCGCGGGCATCGGCTTTGGAAAAAGTCGCCAACAGCGAACCCTGGCTGAAGTCTCGACGCACCGCCACCGTCAGGAAGCGCAGTCGGCTTGGCCCTTCGTTGAATTGCAGTCCGGTGTCCGGATCGATCTTGGCCAGCTCTGCACTGCTGGTCACGTGGCCTAAGGTGAGCTTCACATCGGTTTTGTGAAATGTTTTACTGGCGACGGCCTGATATGAGTGGGATGTGGCCACCGGGGTGCCGACGGAAGATCCAGTCCCGATGCGGGGATCTTCTGTAAAAAAGGCCTGGCCAAAGCTGAGAGAAATGAGGGGAGCGTACCACGATTCTTTCGGCAGAAAAGAAACCTTAGCTTTGGGCGAGTTCACGCCCACCCATTTCTGAAACGAATTCTGCGCATGCAGCAGATCGTCGTTATCGATATCAATTTGGTCGCGGCGCCAGCCGAGATAATAGCGCAAGCGACTGGCGAGAGCGCCTTCCGCAGCGAGGTAGGGCGTTAGCGATGAGATAGTGATGTTATTTCCGTCGACAGGAGTGAAGGGGCCGTAATAGGTTGGGGCACTGGGATTGAACAAGCTATAGTGGTCGAGATCATCGCGGCGAGGCGCTTCGCGGTCGTAGTCAAAACCAGCCAACAAAGACAAATACTCCGCAATCCTGTTCACGTAGTTCGCGCTGCCGCCAGCCACAGTACGAAACTCGCTTTGCCGGATCAGACCTTGTCCAAAATCCGAGAACAAGGAAAGGTTGTAAGTGCGAAAAAAGCCGGAGAGCTGCAGCTGCTGGTTTTCGCCGAGTTGCCAAATATCGTTCAGAGCTACGAGCACAGTGTGGGTCTGGTCTTTCTGCCGGGGATCGATGGAATCGCCATAGTTGGGGAAATTGGTGTCTGCGGAGTTCAAGGGAAAGATGGGCACGAGTCCCGGAACATAGGAAAAACCGTAGTACCCGATGCCGAACAGAGTGAGCCGGTGCGGGCCAACATGGAACAATCGCTCACCATTGAATTTGTACTGCTGTCGATGCTCCAGTCGGTCGAGGAATCCATTGCCATAGGCGCCTTCGAACGCCAACCAGGAACCGGGACTCGGGCTTACTCCCGCGACCACATCGAGATCTCGATAATCTGCGGTTAGGGTGATGAAGGGAGCTAGGCGAGATCGAACTCCATAGGTTGCAGCGAGATTGACCGAATGATTCCCCTCGCGAACATTGAACGCGCCACCATCGATCTGAACGCTTTCGAGGGTCTCAGGAATGAATATGTTGGGGTCGGAATAGCCGTTGCCATGGGCATTGGCCGAGAGATTGTTGGGCACCAAGTAGCTGCCGACCGCGATGTACTGTGCTATAGGCTCGCCGTGATCTCCCGCCACTCCCGGCGCAAAATATTGCGGCGCTTTGATGCCGCTGGAGGCAGTTTCGATGGGGTATCCGGGAATCGATACGGGAGCCCCCGGACGTCCGGGATTTGCGTCGAGAAGATCCTGGCGCACAAAAACTTTTTCGCCGGGATCGGGACTGAGAACGTCGGTCTCGTTCACGTCCGCAGTGACGGCGACCTTTTCGACTGGAGCCGAAAGCTGACCTATTCGAATCTCGATCGCAGAATTTCCACTTTGCCGAACCCTGATTGGGTGGATGACTTTACGAAATCCGGAAGCCTCGGCTTTCACGACAAATTCTCCGCTGGAACTGAGCTTCAGAACGAACTGGCCGTCCGGTCCCGAGATTGCGCGAGCTAGAACTTGATCTTGTCCCACAATTTCGACGGCAGCGTTTGGCAGAGCGTTTCCCTCAGGATCGAGCACACGGCCGGTCAGCATAATCTCTTGCGCAATCAGTGTGCGCGGCGCGAGCAGCAAAAATAGGATGAGGAAGATTGCAGCGGGCCGCCGCTGAGAGTAGCGGATACGATTGAGCTGGACACCAGAAAGTTCGGCCGCTATCGGGGCGTCCATTGCGGGTGGCCGGAGAAGAGTCCGTTGGCAAAACCCATCTGATAGGCAAGGAAGAGACCAAAGGCCAAACTCACCAACCCGGAAGCGAGGCCGAGCCAATGGGAAAAATTCTCATGCCTTCTTCCGAAGAAGTTGAAGGCCGAGGCAATGCTCAGGGTGATGAGCATCATGCCGCCCACGGTACCGGCTCCGAAGACGAGCAGATAAACCATCGCCCAGCGAGGGTTTCGAATGGTTGTGAGAATGAGCAGCGCAACCGCGGCTGAACCTGCCAATCCGTGGACAACGCCCACGACTAAAGGACGCAGCTGCTGATAGAGGCCGATCCTGCCGAGTATCCGATCGAGCCAGGTGAGAGGAGTTTGGTGACTGTGGGCGTGCGCCTCGGGCGCGTGTCCGTGCGCATGGCTGTGCACGTAGTCACCATGAACATGAGCATGAGAATGAACCACGCGAGATTCTTCACTAGCGGGAACGACAGTGCGTGCCGTCCGCATAAAGCTGACAATATTCATCGCCCCCAAAACAATGAGCATAAGCCCGACGGAAAGCTCCATGGAGAGCCCGATTCGCGCCGGAATCACGACGTCGAACAGGATGATGGCGGAACCCACGACGAAGATGGTGAGCGTGTGGCCGATGCCCCAGAAAATGCCGGTGAGCGCGGCCTTCAGCAGGTTGCGCTGTCGGCTGACAATTGTCGTTACGGCGACGACGTGGTCGGGATCGGTGGCATGGCGCATCCCGAGAAAAAATCCCACTGCGATAATCGACAGAAAATTGATCATGACCTACGAACCATGTTAGATTACCGCGCCCGCGCGCGATTCTTCCAAACGCTTTCTGAGAAAACTGAGGAACTCTTCCACTCCCTCGCCGTTCTTTGCGGAGAGCTTAAAAACCTGCATGCCGGGTCGTACCGCCTGGATGTTACCGTATGCCGCCTGCCAGTCGAATTCGACCGCCGAGGCCAGATCCATTTTCGTGACGACCGCAACGTCGGCGCTGTTAAAAATTGTGGGGTACTTGAGAGGTTTATCCTCACCTTCCGTCACCGAGATCAGTACCAGGCGGAGATTCTCGCCCAGATCATAGGACGAAGGACATACCAGATTTCCCACATTCTCGATGAAAAGGAAATCAAGTTGGTTGAGATCCCACTGTTGAAGAGCATTCTGGACCATGGCCGCTTCCAAATGGCAAAGTGTACCGGTGGTGATTTGTTTGACGGGAGCCCGGCTGCGGGCCAGCCTTACCGCATCGTTTTCCGTGGCGAGATCGCCCACCAGCGCGGCAACTCGATAACTCTGACGGAGCACAGTGAGTGTCTTCTCCAAAAACATGGTTTTGCCTGAGCCGGGACTGGACACCAGGCTTACCACAAACACTCCCGCCGCGTGGAACTGTTCGCGCAACACACGCGCGTTCAGATCATTCTGCTTGAGAACATTTTTCCGGACTTCGATTAGACGGGGCTGTGATCCCATTCTTCAATCTCCAAAGCAACCACTTCGAGTTCCTTTCCCTGCACCACTTCAGCCGATGGAGTGCCACATTCCGCACAACAAAATAATTGCACGGAATTGATAGGACGCTGCGCCTGGCAGCTCTGACAATAGATGAGGACGGGAACATCCTCTATCAACAGCCGCGCACCTTTCAGCGGAGTGTCTTCGCATGCCATCTCAAAAGAGCCCAGCAGAGCCTCTTTCACCACGCCGGAGAGGGCGCCAAGCTTGAGATGCACGGCAGTCACTTGAGCGCTGCCATGGCGTTCCGATTCTTCCTGCGCCAGTTCAATGATGCTCATCGCGATAGAAAGTTCGTGCATGGTTGTTCAATCAGTGCGCGCTCGAGACTTTTCGCTTCAAGCGAGTCAAGCAAATGCGGCCAGGGCCGCCTGCCCCAGGCTGATGCCACCATCGTTAGGCGGAACGGCGTGATTCGCCCAAACCACGATACCTGCGGCCTCAAATAGCGACTTCACATCTTTCAACAGTAACTCATTCTGGAAAACACCACCCGAAAGAACCGCGACATCCAGACGATGGGATTCGCCGACGCTTACTACGGCGTCGCATAGGCCTTGAGCCAGTCCGCGCTGGAAGGCACGCGCAATTTCTGCTAGCGGCCGTCCGCGGAGGCGGTCACGGACAACGGCCTCCAGCAAAGGGCGGAAATCCAGTTCCTGCTCCGACCATGGAAACGGATAGGGTTCCGTCAAATCCACGGCGTAGGCAAGTTGTTCCAACCACATTGCTGCCTGGCCTTCGAATGTAATCTCACGCGTAAAGCCGAGGAGCGCGGCGGCCGTGTCGAAGAGCCGTCCGACGGAAGTGGTGGGAAAAGTCCTGACGTTTTTCTTGACCAGGTCCACGACCTGCCGGTAGCGTTGGGGAAAGTTGAAGGGCGGCGCAGTCAGATCGGGCAAGCCTTCTGCTTGCGCCAGGAAACCAGCCGCAGCCTGCACCGGGTATTGCGCAGCTGCGTCGCCACCGGGCAACGAAGCGCTACGTAAATGTCCGACCCGATCAAAGCTGTCTTTAATGCTTCCTACAAAGATCTCGCCGCCCCAGATGCTTCCATCGTCTCCATAGCCGGTGCCGTCGAAACTGACTCCAATCACGCGCTTCTCCCAGTCACCTCGTTCCGCCAACACGGAAGCAACATGAGCGCGGTGATGCTGCACGGCCAGTCTCTGCGGAATTCCCAACGCCAAGGCATGAGAGCTGCTGGCGTATTGGGGATGGGAATCGTAGGCGACCAGCAGTTCTTCCGGACGAACCTCATACATTGAGATCAGATCTTGAATCGTTTCTTTGAACGCGCGGAGTGAGTCATAGTGGCCTAGATCTCCGATGTGCTGGCTCATGAACCCTTGCCCATCGACAACCAGTGTGATCGTGTTTTTCAGGTCGGCACCGACCGCTAAGATCGGACGCGCAGTCGGCAACGTTGCTACTGCTCCCGGAGCATAGCCTCGTGCACGCCGAACGATGACTGGTCCAAACACGCCGTCGCGGGCAACGGAGTCATCCACTCGGCGGGCAATGGGACGTTCTCCGATCAGGAACGCATCTGCGATTCCAGAAAGACGGTCCAGTGCTTCGTCATCTTCGTAGGCGATCGGTTCACTCGATCGATTCGCGCTCGTCATCACCAGCACTTCCGGAGTGCCTGCCGCGAAAAGCAAATAATGTAGCGGGGTGTAGGGCAGCATCAAGCCGAGTTCGTTATTTTCCGGCGACACTCCGGGATCAACTCGGTTGGGTTCAGCCTTCGAGGGTGCCAGGACAATCGGTCGAGCACTGGACGAGAGGAGTCTTTCCGCTTCCGGTGAAAGCTCGACCAGCTGCCGAGCCACCTGCAAGTCTCTGGCCATGATGGCAAACGGTTTTTCTTTGCGGTATTTACGCTCGCGCAAAGCCGCGACCGACACGTGGTTTGACGCATCGCAGACCAGATGGTATCCGCCGAGTCCTTTCACAGCAAGGATGCTGCCCGCGTTGAGAAGGAGGGCGGCTCGGCGAATGCTCTGCTCGCTTCCATGTACGATGTCATCGCCTTGCCGCAGTTGATAGCGTGGACCACAAGCGGGACATGCTACGGGTTGCGCATGAAAGCGGCGGTTGCCCGGGTCACGGTACTCTGAGGCGCAGTACTGGTCCAGAGGCCAACGCTGCATCGTGGTGTTAGGCCGGTCATAAGGCAGCGACAAAACGACCGTGTAGCGCGGGCCGCAATTTGTGCAGTTGATGTAGGGATACCAATAACGATGGTCACGAGGATCGAATAGTTCCCGCTGACATTCGTCGCAGACGGGGAGGTCGGGTGAGATACGCACCGTCGGCCGCTCGCGACGGTGGCTTTCGCGGATGGTAAATTCATTCAGCCCGAGAGGATCGGCGCGGCGGACCTCGATGTCCGTGATGCAAGACGCTGGAGGAGGCTGCGTTTTCAGATCCTGGACAAACGCCAGCAACCCTTTCTCGGCCCCCTCCAGAAAAATCTCAACCCCTTCCTCACCGTTCAGTACCCATCCGGCAAGAGTGTTGGCACGGGCCAGGCGATAGACGAACGGACGAAAGCCAACGCCTTGGACCACTCCGCGAACTCGAATGGAACAAGCGCTGGGCATTCTTACTCCACATCCACGAAGCAACTGCGACCTTGCCAGCCGGTTTGAACCACTTTGCCATCTTCCACCAGCAGCGGCACGCTGCGTTGTCCGTTTGCCAGGTCGCGCATGCGGCGCAGGGCGACTCGGTCGAACTCAACGTCATACTCCACGAATTCGCACCGCTTCCACTCCAACCATTCTCGCATCTCCTGGGTATGGGGGCACCGCGCTGTGCCAAAAAGTTCAAGCTTGGCCACGTTGTAGTACCTCCAGAATTTCGCGGATGATGTGGTAGATCGAGGCTTGCACTTCCTGGATGCGGGGGATGTAGTCGCATTGCACAATCAAAGGAAAGTCGGCCAGTTGGCGACGGCGAATTTCGCCGCCAGCGTAACCCAGCAACGCAACAGTAAGCATATTCCGTTTGCGAGCTTCCTCCAGCGCGACGATGATGTTGCGGGAGCCACCGCTGGTAGAGAAACCGATGGCGACATCTTCTGGGCGGGCCTGCGCGATGAGTTGCCGCAAGAAGATAACTTCTGGGCCCACGTCGTTAGCCACCGCCGTGATGTTCGCCGGCTCCAAGGAAAGCGATACGGCTGGAATAGGACGATAGCCGGGCGGCGGCAACACGCAGTCGATCGCCCAGTCATTTGCGTCCGTTGCTGATCCGCCATTTCCGAAGAGGATAAGCTTGCCGCCTTTCGCAAGGCGCTCATGAATCGCGATTGCCGCTCCACCGATCTGTTCCGCTTGTTCCCGAGCCACTTGCGCGCGCAGTTTCGAATCGTCCTGAACCTTCATCCCGATCGAGGCTGCGACTTCAGAGAGCAAATCGTTTGTCTCCTGTTTTTCCTGGCCCAGAAATGGATAGAGAAATCCGGCGTTACCCACATCGTGGCCCAGTTCGCGATGTTCGAGAAACACGTGCACACTCTCCCACAGCGTGTGATAGAGGATCTCGATCATTTCCTGATGAATGAAAGGATCCGCAGTGAGTGGTTCCACCGCATAGGAGCCTTCAACGCCGGGAAGAGCGAGGGTCAAGGCTTTTCGATCGAGGGCCAACTTCGGAGCAGAGCGGATCTCGTCGTCGCTCTGGGGTGGCCCGAATCCCATCACGATGTCTTCAGGGTGAAGAATCGACTCCAAGCACGGGCGGAAAAGCATCGAAAGGTCGAGCGCCGGGAGCGCGCGTTTTCCGACGATTACAGGATGAACAAATTCAACGGAAACGTGCTGGGCATCGGTGGCGTAGGGACCGCGGCCGAATGCCAGTAACCGGCCTCCTTGGAGGAAGCGCTCAGACATGGAGCGGCAGGCTTCCGCCGGGCGCGGTGCTTCTCGGGAAAAGAAATCCTCGACGATCCGGTTTCGCGTAAGCAGGCGCTCTTCTACCTGTGTCGCGAGCCCGCAAACAGTGGCCATGGCACAATCCCTGTCAAATCTTAACAAATACGCGGGAGGGGATCGCCGACCAGCATATCCACAATTCTACTGCCGCCGTAGCGTGTGGTAACGAGAACCGCGCCGGAGGGCTGTTCGCGGACCTCTCCGATGATTCGGGCATCCTCACCTCCGGGCGCCAAGTTTAACGCGTTGAGCGCGGCGTTCGCATACTCCGGCGCCACGACTGCAAGAAATTGGCCCTCATTCGCAATGTGCAAAGGGTCGAGACCTAACAACTCGCAAGCGCCGCGCACCGCATCATGCACCGGAATCGTTTCTTCCATGAGGAGTATGCCTTTCCCGCAGTCGCGGGCCAGTTCGTTCAGAGAAGTGGCGACGCCTCCACGAGTGGGGTCGCGCATCCAGCGAACACCCGGTCCAGCTTCATGCGCCAGAGCCTCAACCAGCGGAAGAACGGAGCGAGTATCGGAATTCAGGTCGGCTTCCAAATCCAGCTCTCCGCGCGCCAGCAGGATAGTAATTCCGTGATCGCCGATTGGGCTGGAGAGCACAATCTTGTCGCCCGAGCGAACGGATCTGGCATCGATCTTCAGACCTGGCAAGGGCCGTCCGGTGCTATTCAACATAATTCTGTCTTCCTGGGCAGGAGATGTTGTCGGTCTTAGAGCGCTGCCAGACGCCGTTGCAGCAGCAGGAAATAGAGAGCGAGGAGGATGAGCAAGAACCCATTCACGCCCAGAACCACAGGCGCGGTAAAGATGGGAACCAGCCATCCTGACAACAAATTGCCCATGGGCATGCCGCCGCGGAAAGCGACGTTGTAGACGCTCATTACGCGGCCGCGCATTTCGTTTGTGGTGATCAATTGCACCAGGGAACTGACGGTGGCAAAGACCGCCATCATGGAGGCGCCTACGATCACCAGCAGAACTCCGCTTAGCGGCACCGACTTCGAAAGAGCAAAACCAGAGATACCCGCTCCCAGGCCGATGAGGGCAAAAAGCGCCACGCGACCCTTGCGCTTGAAGTTCCCGGCGCTCGCGATCGTCAACGAACCGAAGATCGAGCCCAGTCCCATGAGCGCCAGAAGGTTGCCGTAAGTTTCAGGACCGCGATGGAAAATGTCTTTCACGAATACCGGGATGTAGGTGCGCATCGGCATGCCTAGAGCGGTCATGCAGAAGGCGAGCAGGATCAGCGCTTCCATGGAAGTTTGTTTGCGGGCGAACTGAATTCCCTGCTTGAGGCTGGCGAACATCGACACTGTGGTCTTGGCCGGCAGGAAGCGAGCGCTGATGAGCGACAGAGAGACAATGGGCGCCAGGAAAGAAAGCGCGTTCAGTCCAAAGCACCACTTCTCACCGAGCTTGGCCAAGGCCTGTCCGGCCAACGCCGGCCCCACCATGACCGCCACGTTGAACTGAATCGAATTCAGCGCGATGGCGTTGGGCATGTCATCCTTGTCGACAAGAGTTGGAATGAGCGCCTGATAAGCCGGTCCGCCAAACGACTGGGCCAAGCCGGAGATAAAGGAGAGGCACAGGATGTGCCAAACGTGGACCTGATCGGTCGCTACCAGAATGGTGAGCAGGGTCGCGGTCGCCATTTGCACATACTGGGAGCCCAGCAGAATTCGACGGCGCTCGACCCGATCGGCAACCACGCCGCCGATCAGGGAGAACAAAAAGATGGGAATGCCGCCCAGAAATTGATCGAGCGCAAGCAAGAATGCGGAGTGGCTGAGGCGGTAGATCAGCCATCCCTGCGCGACAATTTGCATCCAGGTGCCGATGCTGGAGGTGCAGGCGCCGATCCACATCAGGCGGAAATCGCGATATTGGAATGCTTTAAAGACCCGGCGAATCAAAAAGGCATCCTCGAAGGCCCCCGCCAAAGCCTACCATGCGGCTTGCTGTGTTCGCGAAGGCCAACATTTGGCAACGAGGAGCAGTTCGTGAGACGTTGTAGATTGTCGAATGTCAACGGCCTAAGTACCGGGGTATATTGCCGGTTCGATTTGTGATTGAGATTTCACCTAAGTATTTCAATATGATCTACGACGCGATCTTAGTTGTTTCCTTCGGAGGACCGGAGTCTAAGGGGGACGTGATGCCCTTCCTCGAAAACGTGCTGCGCGGACGGAATATTCCCCGAGAGCGCATGCTGACCGTGGCCGAGCACTACTACCACTTCGAGGGCAAGAGCCCGATCAACGAACAGACGCGGGAGCTCGTTGCCGCTCTGCAGGAGGAGATGGAGCGAGATGGCCTTAAGCTGCCGGTCTATTGGGGAAACCGGAACTGGCATCCGCTGCTACGCGAGACTCTGGAAAAAATGAAACAGGATGGCATCCGGCGGGCCGTGGGTTTTGTGACTTCGGCATACAGTTCGTACTCGGGCTGCCGGCAGTATCGCGAGGACGTTGCGCGGGCGCAACGCGAAGTGGGGCCGGGCGCCCCGGAAGTGGACAAACTGCGGGCATTCTTTAACCATCCGGGCTTTATCGAGCCTACGGTGGAACGAGTTCGCGACGCGCTGCAAGCGATCCCGGCGGACGCGTTGGGCAACGTGCAGATTGTTTACACGGCGCATAGCATTCCAGAATCCATGGCAAACACTTCTGATTATGTGATGCAATTGCAACAAGTGCGGCGGCTGGTCTCTGAGGCGATCGGACACAAGAACGATGTCTTGGTTTACCAGAGCCGGAGCGGCTCTCCGGGGCAGCCGTGGCTGGGACCGGACATTCTCGAGTATTTACGACAAGTGAAGGCAGAGAATCTGGCCTCGGCTGTGGTGCTGGCGCCGATCAGTTTCATCTCCGATCACATGGAAGTGCTCTATGACTTGGACATTGAAGCCCAGCAGCTTTGCGATTCGCTAAGTTTGCCCATGGCTCGGGCAAAGACGGTTGGAATCCATCCCAAGTTCATCGCCATGATTCAGGAGTTGATTCTGGAACGAATGAATCCGACGGCGGAGCGGCGGGCGCTGGGAGTGCTGGGGCCGCGACCGGATGTCTGTGCTGAAAACTGCTGTCCGGGGCCGCAGCGGCCAGGGCGGCCGGCGAACTAGACGGAACTCGGAACTTTGGGAGGATCGTACTCGGTCGCTCTGGGCTGGCCCTCGACCAGATGCCTGGTGTCAAGAATTGTCTGGATCACGGCCTCGTTTCCAATCGCCGTGTTGAGCATCACGTGGTAGAGGGAGCGCGTAGGCCAGTCGGCGTTAAAGTAGTGCTTCACAAAAGCGATGCGCTGACGATCAATCGAATCGACGTTTGCTTCGGCTTCCGACTCGGTAGATCCGTCCTGCACCAGGCGTCGAATTTTCTCGGCGCGCGGAGCGTAAAGAAAAACGTGAAAAGCGTCGGGATGCTCGCGCAGGAAGTAAGGCGCGCCTCGGCCCACGACAACGGAGTTCCCTTCCTTAGCAATTCTTGCGGTGATCTGTTCCATCATCCACATCATGCAATCGGTGTCGAAGGCAACATTGCTGAGATGGGAACTGGGCTCGTAACTGCCGCGCCAGAAGGTTTTGGCCAGGCGGTAGAAGCGGCTGTCCATGCGCTCGTCACAGCGTTTGACTGCTTCCGGGTCAACGTTGGCCATGCGGGCGATTTCTTCGGTAAGGCGGCGATCCCACAGGGTCCATCCGAGATGCTGGGCTAGTTGTGCGGCAATGGCGCCGCCACCACAGCCGTATTCTCGCTCGATGGTGATAAGGCGAAACATGGCGCTTTTCAGTATAGCGCCCATTAGTGTACCGCGATTCCTCCGCCAGGCTTGCTTTTTTTCATGAGGAATACCAGGGGAACCATGGCCAGGATGGCCCAGCCGAGAAACCGGAAGTCGTCGATATAGGCAAGCATAGTGGCTTGCCGTTGAACTGTTCCTTCAATCAGGGCGTAGGCCTGCTGGGTAGAGAATGCCGCGTTCGCACCGTGAGCCCGCATCGCTTGGGCGGTGCCTTGCAGCATCGACTGAAAGGCCGGGTTGCTGGCGCTCAGGTGCCGGGACAAATCGTTCAAATGAACCTGGGTGCGGCGATCGAGCATGGTGGTGACCAGTGAAATGCCAACGCTGCCGCCAATATTGCGTGCCAGGTTCATGAGGCCAGAGGCTGCGTTGTTCTTGTCCCGCGGAAGAAAGGCGTAAGCCGCCGTATTGATGGGAACGAAAAGGAATGCCATCCCTGCGGCCTGAAGTATGCGAGCCATGGCCGCAGTTCGGAAGTCGATTTGGAGGTCAAAACGGGTCATGTTGAAGAGAGAGGCAGAAAGCATGACCAAGCCAAAAACCAGCAGCCAGCGTGGACTATAGCGCGAGAGCAAGAACCCCACCAGAGGCAACAACAGCATGATGGTGAATCCGCCCGGCATGAGCGCCAAGCCCGATCGCTCTGCGGTATAGCCCAGCAAAGTCTGCATGAACAGCGGCAGTAACAGCGTGCTGCCTAGCAGAGCGAATCCCAGCATGAACATCAACAGGTTCGAGATGCCAAAGGTGCGATCGCGGAACAAATGCAGATCAATGATGGGATCTTTGTGCTTCCATTCCCAAAAAATTACAAAGATCAAGGACACGGCTGCGATGATGGAAAGGATCACGATAAAGTGTGATTCGAACCAGTCGTCGCGCTGGCCCTTGTCGAGGACAACCTGCAGGGTTCCCAATCCGAGCGCTACAAAGCCGAGGCCGATGTAATCAATCTTGGTTTCACTCAGTTTGCGGCGCCTCAAGTAGGGTGGGTCCTGAATCAGCCGCGAGGTCAGGAGGATGGAAATGATCCCGACCGGTATGTTGATGAAAAAAATCCAGCGCCAGGTGAAGTTGTCGGTGATCCAACCGCCGAGGGTAGGTCCGATCGCGGGAGCCGTGACGACGGCAATGCCGTAGACGGCAAAAGCCATCCCGCGCTTGGCGGGTACAAAGGTGTCGGCGAGTATGGCCTGTTCGCTGGGCTGCAAGCCGCCTCCGCCTGCCCCTTGCAGCACGCGGCAAATGATGAGCGTGGCCAGGTTAGGGGCCAATCCACACATGAACGAACTGATAGTGAAAAGGGCCACGCAGCTCATGTAAAAATTCTTGCGCCCCATGATGGAGGAGAGCCAGCCGCTCAGGGGAAGCACGATGGCGTTAGAGACAAGATAGGAGGTGAGGACCCAAGTGCTTTCGTCCTGCCCAGCAGATAGGCTGCCCGCAATGTGAGGCAGGGCGACATTGGCAATGGAGGTGTCGAGTACCTCCATGAAAGTTGCCAGCGTGACGGTGATGGCGATGATCCAAGGATTGACCGCCGGACGCCAGACGTCGGCGTTCTCCAGCGGGGGCGCGGCAGCGCTCATTGCCGAATCCAGACCTTGGGTTCAACCGACATGCCAGGACGCAGCGACTGATCGTTATTCTCGCCGGGATCGAGCACGATCTTCACCGGAATCCGTTGCACGACCTTCACGTAGTTGCCCGTGGCATTCTCCGGAGGAAGCAGGCTGAAACGAGCGCCACTGGCGCCGGCGATGCTGTTGACCTTGCCCTTGTATTTCCTGCCGTTGGCGTCCACTTCGATGGTGACGGGTTGTCCAACTTTCATGTATCGAAGCTGGGTTTCCTTGAAATCGGCAGTGATCCAAATGTCGCTGAGCGGAATGACCTTCATCAATTCCTGGCCAGGTGCGACATTCTGTCCCACCTCGACGGTGCGATCGCTGACCACGCCGGCAACCGGAGCAATCACTTTTGTGTATTGCAAATTCAGTTGAGCCTGATCAAGTGCTGCTTTCTTTTGCTTGACTTGTGCTTCCGCCGACGCTGCCCGAGAGCGACTGATCTGCATTTGTCTTGGGGCCGTCTGGGCGTAGCGCAAATTGGCTTCCGCCTGCACCAATTTTCCCTGGGCTTGAATCACCTGCGACTGAGCGGCGTCCGCCATGGCATGTGCCGAGGCGACGGCGGCTGCGTCAGCTCTAGCGGCGGCCACAGCTTGATCGTATTGCTGCTGCGAAATCTCCTGTTTGTCCACCAGTTGCTTGTAGCGAAGCAGATCATTCTGCGCCTTGACGTTGTTCGCCTCGGCTTCGTCGCGCTGGGCTTTGGCTGCGTCGAACTGTTGCCGGGCAGCCGCGATGCCCGCACGAGCGCTGGCAACGTCCGCCTCGGTTGCCGAAACCTGGCTGGTGGTATTGACGTCCGTAATTGGGACATTGACGCCAGCGGCGGAAGCGGCGGCCTGGGCATCTTCGTAATCGGCTTTGGCGCGGTCGAAGGCGACCTGATAGTCGGTGGGATCGATTTCCACGAGAAGGGCACCGCCCTGTACGTACTGGTTATCTACGATGTCCAACTTTATGACGTGGCCGGAAACGCGAGCGCTGATGGAATTGATGTGGCCGTCGATTTCGGCATCGTCGGTGTCTTCGTAACTGGAGATATAGCGGTAGACGAAAAATCCTACGACCAGCAACACCACCACGCCAATGATCACCGCAATGCGAAAGCCGGGACTAGCAGTACGCAAAGGACGCGTTCGGAAATCTCGTTCCGTGGCCGGCAACGGCTTATTGCGGCTTTCGGCTTGCTCCGGCGGAGCGGCGGGCGGGCTTTGCGTCGTTGGTTCCATGGTTATTATTTCTGTTCGCCTTTCAAATAGCGTTTGACTCCCTGTTCAGCATCGCCAATGGCGCGCCCCAGTTCCACTTTGGCCAGGTTGTGCGCGTAAAGACTCTGGATATAACTTTCGTGAGCGCTGGCGACAGACTCTTGGGCCTGCACTACCTCCAAGTTGTCGGTCACCCCGGCGCTGAAGCGATCTCGTGATTGCGTGAGCGCCTCCTCCGCGAGTTCAACGGTACTACGGGCGACCTCGACCTGATCGGCGGCGGAGTTCAAATCGAGCAACGCGCTGCGGACTTCATAATCAATGCGTCCGCGAAGATCACCCAGCTGAGAACGCGCCTGCTTCAATTGGGAGTCGGCTTCCAGAACGTCACTGTGAACCTTTCCGCCCGCAAAAATGGGGATGGTAAGGCCCCCATCCACTTGCCAGGTTCCGTTGGACTGGCTCGGATTGATACCGATGTCGCCATAGTTCGCGTTGAAACCCAGAGTAGGATAATGACCCGCAGTAGCAGCACGCCGGGACAGCTCGGCGGCTCGGACTTGCGCTTGCGCGGCCTGATAGTCGGAGCGGGAAGTGTAGGCGCGCTGCAAGTAAACCTCGACAGGCAATGGAGTCAGCGCTTGATAAGGAGCTTTCTCGGTCAAGATGAATTCCTGACCGGGCGGCAGGCCGATGATGCGAGCGAGTGACAGCTTTTGCTTGGCGAAGTCGTTGCGAGCGGCGATTAATTGTTGCTCCCGCGTTTGTAACTCCACTTGGGAGCGCAAGGTGTCAATGGCGGGATTGAGTCCGGCCCTTTGCTGGTCGACAGCTTTATCGTATAGAGCCTGGGCGTTGGTCACCTGAGCCTGCGTCGTCTCGATCCGGGCGGCATTGGCGATGGCCAGCAGGTACGCGTTTCCTACCGCGAGCACCACCAGTTCCCTTGCATCTTTATAGCTGTACTGCGCCGACTTCAAGCGCTCGGACGAGGCCCGCTCCTGCTCCAGATCCCTGAAGTTGAAAACCGATTGACTCACGGAAGCGCGCGCGTCGAAATAATTGAAGGGACCGATCACCCGGGGAATTGGGAACGGGAAAACATTACTCTTCAAGCCCAAGGCGGTCAGGCTTTCGGTCTGCACATTTTCCTGCAGTTGAGCCTGAAGGTTCGGCAGCAGATTGCTGAGCTCTTTCCATCTTTCGCCTCTCGCCGTAATCGCCTGATCGCCAGAAATGAGAAGTCCGAGATTGTTGCGCAATCCGCGATCGATGGCTTCCTGGAAGTTCAACTGCAGCAGTTCTGGGGTAGCCTTGCCTTCGGGCTCGCTTCCGGTGAAGGGGCTCTGTGAGCCGGGTAGAGAGATGGAGGGCACGGGCGCGGAGTTTTGCGCCACGAGGCCTGTAACGGCGAACGGCAATAGTAGAGTCCAGGCGAGAAGCCTACGATTTGGGCAGGTTAAAGGGCCGTGCATTTCGGTTCTGAAAGAATCCCATTATAAATCTTTTAGGAAGGCCTTTCTCATCGCATAGAACTATAACGCGTTGTTTTTGATTCACTTATGGCACTAAGAGATGCAAAAAGCCGCGCCAGCACTTCCTACGAAGCTTCGCCGCTCCGATTAAAAGCGCGCTTTGACCCTATGGGGTAATGTGACCTTCGGGACTTCACGCCGCTTAGCGATAGGGGTAGAGTAAAGAAGAAGCACCTCACCGTCGGTAACAAACTCCACCCTGCCCATGCCATCTGCAGACGCGAAGCGAGCTACGAAGTCGGTCGACCGTCGTCGACGGCGACATCCCCGCTATCGCGGAGACTTTCGAGTTTCTGTCAGCCATCTCCTCGGAGACGAGTACCAAACCATCGAAGGACATTGCAGGGATCTGTCAGAAGCTGGAATCGGCATTATTCTGGCGGCCGAACTAAACAGCGGAGAGGTGATGGGCTTGGGTTTCTTGCTACCGGGAGAAGCCGTCGGGTTCGATGTGAGGGCAGTGGTCCGCCATCGCCGAGGCTATCAATACGGCTTTGAGTTCCTATCGCTCTCCCCAGAACAGCGGGACCTGCTGGAGAGGTTTTTCCAGGGCCTCCAACCTGCTGACTAAGGCTTGCAGAAGAAATTACTTAGGTCATCTTGTGGATAGGTGACTGGTAGTTCAACCTAGAAGCGCGCTTATGCTACCGATCATAGCGCTCACCTCGATGACAGACTCAAAGGCGAACCTGCCAACTGGAACGGATTGGACGGGATTGTTGGCGGATCCGGACCTGGCCCGGAACCTCGGAAAGCTGCTGCAAATCTATCGCGATGCACCTCCCGACCGCAGAGAACAGGCATTACTTGCGGCCATGCGCGAGATCAAACAGGGTTCCAGCGCCCCGCCGGCCTCGGCCAAAGTCACCGAGACTTCATCCCCTCCGTTGCCCACCCAAACTTCGGCCATACCTCCATTCGAACCCGATATTTTCAGCTCGAACTGGGGACAGGATAGGCGGCGACATCCCAGGATCAAGTGTTTCGTGGCAGTCGAGTTGCGCGTGGATGAGGGCGATGTTCCGATCTGGGGCAATCTTTCCAATACCAGCATGGGGGGATGTCAGGTGGAGACAGCGTCTCACATTCGCGGAGGCGCCAAGGTCGAAATCGGCCTGTGGGTCGCGAGCGGCAAGATATGGGTAAAGGGTTTGGCCCTGAACGGAGTGGTGACCCGCAGCGCGCCTGCGGCTGGATTACGCATTCGTTTCGCTGGAATGGAGCGGACCGAGAAAGAAAATCTCCGGCAATTTTTGAAGTATATCCAGGAAACCACGCGAGCCTCGAGCAGCGAAAGCAGCTATCTGCAACTGTTAAAGTAATCTCCTGCATTTGTTTTTGACCGCCTTGCCATTCCTGAAGTTCCTGCAGATTTTCACAGCTCCTTTCCATTCTCTTACGACACCGTAACGACGCTGTCGTCCGGAAATTGATACACTCAGGTGCGTATCTGAAACCCTTTTCTATCCCCGGAACTCTAATAAAGCTAACTGTGGAATAACACCAATAAACGCGATATTGTCCCGAGAGGAGAGCGCGCCCCATGGTAGCCACTGAACAACCGTTGATAACCGGCCAGCAACTGGACACGCTGTGCGTCAATACGATTCGCACCTTGGCGATCGACGCGGTACAGCAAGCCAACAGCGGGCATCCTGGCGCACCCATGGGGCTGGCGCCCGTAACCTACTGCTTATGGCAAGAATTTCTCCGCTACGACCCCGAAGATCCGACATGGCTGAATCGCGACCGTTTCGTGCTGTCGAACGGCCATGCCTCGATGCTGCTTTACGCCATGCTTTATCTGGCAGGGGTCCGCGAAGTTGATGAGAACCATCAAGTGCTCAAAGAACTCGCGGTCCCCCTGGAAGAGATCAAACGCTTCCGGCAGCTGGGCAGCCGCACTCCGGGACATCCGGAATCGCACATCACCTCCGGCATAGAGACCACGACCGGGCCGCTAGGCCAAGGCGTAGGAAATAGCGTAGGAATGGCGATCGCGAGCCGATGGCTGGCTGCGAGCTTCAACCGGCCAGACCACAAAGTATTCGATTTCAACGTCTACGCGATGTGTTCGGACGGCGACCTGATGGAGGGTATCGGCGGCGAGGCCGCGTCTCTGGCCGGGCATTTGAAACTTTCGAACCTCTGCTGGATCTATGACCACAACAATGTCACCCTGGATGGGCCCGCGAGTTGGTCATTCAGCGAAGATGTGGCTACGCGCTTTATTGGCTACCAATGGAACGTAACGCGGGTCCACGACGCGAACGATCTGGAGATGCTGGCGCGGGCGTTTGAAGTGTTCGCGAAAACAACAGATCGTCCGACGCTGATTGTCGTGGACAGCCATATCGGTTATGGATCGCCGCACAAGCAGGATACGAACGCGGCTCATGGAGAGCCGCTGGGAGAGGAAGAAGTGCGGCTGGTGAAGAAATTTTATGGCTGGCCGGAAGATGCCAAGTTTCTGGTTCCGGAAGGCGTTCGCGAACATTTCCGGGATGGAATTGGCAAGCGCGGGCGTGAAGCGCGCGCGCAGTGGTCGAAGATGTTTGCCGGCTACTCACAAAAGTACCCCGAGCTGGCGGACCGCTTGCATCGCATGCAACGCCGCGAACTTCCTGACGGCTGGGACAAGAATCTGCCGACGTTCCCAGCGGACGCGAAGGGCGTGGCGACACGCGAGAGCTCAGGGAAAGTGCTGAACGCGCTGGCGCAAAATATTCCGTGGCTGATCGGCGGCTCGGCTGACTTGGCCACCTCAAACAAGACCACGTTGAAGTTTGCAGGCGCGGGAGATTTCGAGGCCGGCAACTATGGCGGACGCAATTTGCATTTCGGCGTCCGCGAACATGCCATGGCTGCGAGCGTGAACGGACTCATTGTTTCTGGAATCCGGGCGTTCGGTGCGACGTTCTTTAACTTCAGCGATTACATGCGGCCCAGCATCCGGCTCTCGGCGCTGATGGAAATTCCCTCGATCTTCATCTTCACTCACGATTCGATCGGAGTGGGAGAGGATGGACCTACGCATCAGCCGATCGAGCAATTGGCGTCATTGCGCGCGATGCCAAATTTGATCGTGCTGCGTCCGGGCGATGCCAATGAAGTGGTGGAGGCGTGGAGGATCATTGCGCAGTTGCAGCACCAACCTGCAGCGCTGGTGCTGACTCGGCAGAATCTTCCGACCTTTGACCGCACGAAGTATGCCGCAGCGTCGGGTACGGCAAAGGGTGCTTATGTGCTGGCAGACGCGCCCGGCGGCAAACCTGACGTGATTCTGATAGGCACGGGGAGCGAGGTTTCGCTTTGCGTGGAGGCTTATGAAAAACTTAAGGCGGAAGGCATTTCCGCTCGTGTGGTGAGCATGCCCTCGCAGGAAATCTTTGAACGGCAAGACAAGTCTTATAAAGAAAGCGTTTTACCTGCTTCGGTCACGGCGCGCGTTTCCGTGGAAATGGCTGCCACGTTTGGATGGGAGCGCTATGTCGGACTGAAGGGGCGAAAAGTTGGCATGCATCGCTTCGGCGCTTCGGCGCCCTTGAAAGACTTGCTCAAGTTTTTTGGTTTCACTGCGGATGCGGTAGTGGAAGAAGCCCGCAAAGCCATAGCGGAGAAATAAGCGCCGCTTGTCGGCGCTTCACCGCGTAACGATTCACTCTCTCAGTAGATAGCTCGACGAACCAAAGCTTTGTAACCAACGACGTGCGCCGTCAGTCTTATCAGGAGAAACTATTATGCAACCGACTGGAGTTTTGGAAACCGCGAAAGCTACGAATCCTCTCAAGGCCTTGTTGAGCTATGGGCAATCCATGTGGCTCGATTACATCCGGCGGGACTTGCTCACGAGCGGAAAGCTCAAGGCGATGATCAATGATGACGGCCTCCGGGGAATGACCTCGAATCCGTCGATTTTTGAGAAAGCTATCGGTGAAAGTTCGTTGTACGACGATCTGTTGAAGTCTCTGGCTTCGCGGCCTGATCTTAACGCTACGGCGCGTTATGAGCAGATTGCCATTCGAGACATTCAGGACGCCGCCGATATCCTTGAGCCGGTGTATGAGAGTTCCAAGTTTCACGATGGTTTTGTCAGCCTGGAAGTTTCGCCCCTGCTCGCTTTGAAGACGCAGGAGACGATCGACGAAGGGCGGCGTTTGCGGAAGGCCGTCGGTCGCGAGAATGTGATGATCAAGGTTCCGGGCACGCCGGAAGGCCTGCCAGCGATTCGCCAGTTGATTGGTGAAGGCATCAACATCAATGTGACCCTGCTCTTTGCGCAGGAGGTTTACGAGCAGGTGGCGGAAGCTTACCTCGCGGGACTCGAAGACCTGGCAAAGCGAGGGGGGAATCTCAAGAAGATGGCGGGAGTCGCCAGCTTTTTTATCAGCCGCATCGACACGCTGGTGGATTCCATCATCGACGATAAGCTCAAGGCTACCCACGACTCGCAGCAACAAGAGCTGTTGAAGAGCTTGCAGGGCAAAGTGGCAATCGCCAACGGAAAGCTCACCTACCAGCGCTACCAGCGCATTTTCAGCGGGCCGCGATGGGAGGCCCTGGCTTCCAAGGGCGCCCAAACCCAGCGCGTGCTGTGGGCCAGCACCAGCACGAAGAATCCCGCCTATCGAGATGTCATGTATGTGGAAGAATTGATCGGGCCGGACACGGTGAACACGATGCCACCGGCCACGGTTGATGCATTTCGCGATCACGGGCGACTGCGCAACAGCCTCACCGAGGATGTCGCAAGGGCGCAGAAGGTGATGGACGATCTGGCAAAAGGCGGCATCTCGATCAAAGAAGTGACCACCAAGCTGACAGCGGACGGGGTGAAACTGTTCGCCGACGCATTCCACAAACTGTTGGCCGTCGTAGAAAAAAGCGTTGCACAAAAAGGAAAGAAAGCGTGAGCCGCTTCAAATCGTCGCTGCCGGAAAGTCTTGCTGCTTCGGTAAAGACGGCCGTCAGCAGTTGGCAGTCGGGTGGCAAAGTGCAGCGTCTATGGGCGCGCGATGCCACTCTGTGGACCGGAAGCGATGAAGCCAGTTGGCTGGGTTGGCTGGACATTGTCGAAGAGCAAAAAGCGCATTTAGTGGAACTGCAAGGCCTAGCCAAGGAAATCGGGAGTGCGGGATTTAAAGACGCTCTTCTGCTGGGCATGGGAGGCTCTAGCCTTTGTCCGGAAGTTCTCCGCAAGACCTTTGGCAAGGTTGCCGGATACCCCGATTTGCACGTGCTCGACTCCACTGACCCCGCGCAGGTGAAGGCGTTCGAAAACAAAATAGACATGGCGCGAACCATCTTCATCGTTTCCAGCAAGTCCGGCAGCACGCTCGAGCCCAACATTTTCAAGCAATACTTTTTTGAACGTACCCAGCAGGCTGTGGGCGCGGAAAAAGCCGGCAGTCACTTCATGGCGATCACTGATCCCGGATCAAAAATGCAGAAGGTGGCTGAGGGGGATCATTTCCGGCATATCTTCTTTGGCCGGCCTTCCATCGGCGGTCGCTATTCGGCGCTTTCCAACTTTGGCATGGTGCCGGCCGCCGTGATAGGAATCGACACGAAGAAGTTTCTCGATCGGGCGCAAGAAATGGTGGAAGCATGCGGACCTTCCGCGGCAGTCGAGCAAAATCCGGGTGCAGTGCTGGGAATCATCCTGGGCACGGCGGCGGTGAATGGAAGGGATAAGGTCACGATCGTCACTTCCCCGGATATCTCTGACCTGGGAGCATGGCTTGAGCAACTGTTAGCCGAGTCCACAGGTAAAGTTGGCAAGGGCATCATTCCAGTCGACCGCGAGGCGTTGGCCGCTCCGGAAGTCTACGGTAAGGATCGCGTGTTCGCCTACGTCCATACCGAACACGCCACAGATGCGGGCACCGAGGCCAAGCTGGCTGCGCTCGAAAAAGCCGGGCAGCCGGTGGTGCGGATTTCGATGGGTGACATTTACGACCTGGGAGCGGAATTCTTCCGGTGGGAGATTGCCACCGCGGTTGCCGGCTCGATTATCGGCATTAACGCTTTCAATCAGCCCGACGTAGAGGCCAGCAAGATTGTTACGAAGGATCTGACGTCCGCGTACGAGAAGACTGGTTCCCTTCCGGCGGAAAAACCTGTCGTCGAAGACAATGGCATCAAGCTGTTTACCGACGAGAAGAATGTCGCTGATCTGGCTCGGATCGCGGGCGGCAACAAATCTCTCGCGGCATATTTGAAGGCCCACCTGGGACGCCTGGGCACAGGCGATTATTTCGCCCTGCTGGGATATATCCAGATGAATGAAGATCACGAGAAAAGCTTCGAGGCTATCCGACAGGCGGTGCGCGACCGCAAGCATGTGGCAACTTGCCTCGGCTTTGGACCTCGTTTTCTGCACTCGACCGGACAGGCGTACAAGGGCGGCCCGAATTCCGGAGTCTTCCTGCAAGTGACTTGTGACGATGCGATTGAACTGCCGGTGCCTGGTCAAAAATACACGTTTGGCGTGGTTAAAGCGGCGCAAGCCCGCGGCGATTTCCAAGTGCTGGCGCAGCGCGGACGGCGGGCGCTTCGTGCGCATCTCGGCAGCGATGTTGAAGCGGGTTTGCGGGCGCTGGCAGCGGCGGTTCAAGAAGCGCTTGCCTAGCTTCGGTTATATATTTCGAGGTGCCGGCGGCGCGCCGGCGCTAGTTTGCGATTAAGGAGCAAGGGATGCAACTGGGAATGGTGGGTCTGGGCCGCATGGGCTCGAACATGACGCGGCGACTGATGCGCGGTGGACATCAGCTCGTGGTCTCGGATCTAAGCGCAGATGCGGTCAAGCAGCTTGCGGGGGAGGGTGCCGGCAGTGCTTCGTCTCTGGAAGATCTGTTAGGGAAGCTAAAGACACCCCGCGCGGTGTGGGTTATGGTTCCGGCGGGGACTGCTACCGAACAAACCGTACAGAAGCTGGCACAGTACATGCAAGCCGGCGACACGATTATCGACGGCGGTAATTCTTATTTCAAAGACGATGTGCGCCGTGGGGGTGAATTCAAAACCAAAGGCATTCACTACGTGGACGTGGGAACCAGCGGCGGCGTTTGGGGACTCGAACGCGGTTACTGCATGATGATTGGCGGGCCTGACCAAGCGGTCCGCCGGCTCGATCCTATCTTCAAGACGCTGGCCCCGGGGAAGGGCGACATTCCTCGCACTCCCGGGCGGGAGAAACTTGGCGGCACGGCTGAAGACGGCTACATCCATTGCGGTCCTTCGGGTTCCGGCCATTTCGTCAAGATGGTGCACAACGGAATTGAATACGGCATCATGCAGGCTTATGCCGAAGGCTTCGACATCTTCAAAAACGCTACCAGTAAAGAGCTGCCGGAAGATATTCGTTACGACTTGAATCTGCCGGATATTGCCGAAGTTTGGCGCCGGGGCAGTGTGGTAAGTTCGTGGCTTCTGGATCTAACCGCCATGGCCTTGACCGAAAATCCGACGCTCTCCGAGTACGAGGGTTATGTGCAGGATTCCGGAGAGGGGCGGTGGACAATCCAGGCGGCAATCGAAGAAGCCGTACCCGCGGAAGTGCTGACGGCGGCGTTGTACGTGCGTTTCCGATCGCGGCAGCAACACACGTTTGCGGAAAAGATGCTCTCTGCCATGCGGCAGAAATTCGGCGGGCACGTGGAAGCCGGTGCGGGGAAAAAGAAAACCGCGTAACATCCTGGGCGAATCTTGAAGGACTTTATGATGGCGCAATTGGCGGAACAACCCACGGCGGCGCTGCCACGTATCGGGAAGCAAGGGGATCCTTGTGTAATGGTCATTTTTGGCGCAGCCGGCGATCTCACGGCGCGCATGTTGATTCCCGCGCTCTACAACTTAGCCCGCGCCAATCTCCTTTCGAAGGAGTTCGCGGTGCTCGGCGTAGCCCGAGCTAAGATGTCGGACGAAGATTTTCGCAAGAGGGTTTTCGACGATGTGAAAGAATACTGCGGCGACTGCATTGAAGACTCCACGTGGGACAGCTTCTCGCGCCGCTTTTATTATTTTGCCGGCGATTTCAAAGACGACAAACTTTATCCTCAAATTAAGGACCGCCTGGCGCAGATCGATGGCGATCACTCCACGCATCAAAACTTTTTCTATTACATGGCGACCGCTCCGAGTTTCTTCGGCACCATTGTTGAAAAGCTCGCCGCCAATGGATTGATGGAACAAAGCAATGATCACTGGCGCCGAGTGATCATCGAGAAGCCGTTCGGCCACGATCTGGAATCGGCGAAAGCGCTGAATCAGCAAATTCTCAAGGTCGCCGACGAAAAGCAAATCTATCGCATCGACCACTACTTGGGAAAAGAGACCGTCCAAAACATCATGGCATTCCGCTTTGCCAACGGAATCTTTGAGCCCATCTGGAACCGCCGCTACATTGATCACGTACAGATTTCTGTGGCCGAGACGGTCGGGGTGGAAGGGCGCGGCAGTTATTTTGATCACGCGGGCTCGCTGCGCGATATGGTGCCCAACCACATCATGCAACTCATCAGCCTGACGGCGATGGAGCCTCCCATTTCCTTCGACGCCAATGCGGTGCGCGACGAGCAAGCCAAGATTTTGCATGCCATCCAGCCCATCAGCGACGAGGAAGTCCTGAGCCGCTCCGTGCGCGGGCAATATGGTGAGGGCACGTTGGGAGGCCAGCATGTTCCCGCATACCGCTCCGAAAGCGATGTTGCGCCCGACTCGCGCACGGAAACTTTCGCTGCCATGAAACTGCTGATTGACAATTGGCGCTGGGCTGACGTGCCCTTCTATCTGCGCACCGGAAAACGGATGCCGGCGCGCAACACCCATATCGTGATCCAGTTTCGTCAAGCTCCCTTTGTTCTGTTTCGCGATACGTCGGTGGAGCACCTCATGCCAAACCAGCTGGTTTTGCATATCCAACCGGAAGAAGGCATTTCGCTGCAATTCGCCGCGAAGGTACCCGGCCCGGTGATGCGGCTGGGAACGGTGGACATGAACTTCGAATATCAGGAATACTTCGGAAAGCAGCCTAGCACAGGGTACGAGCGGCTGCTGCATGATTGCATGATCGGAGATCAGACGTTGTTTCAGCGGGCGGACATGGTGGAGGCGGGTTGGAACGTGGTCAATCCAGTGCTGGATCTCTGGAAGGCGCTCCCACCGCGTAATTTTCCGAATTATGCGTCCGGCACCTGGGGACCGAAAGATGCCGATGAACTTCTGGAGCGCGACGGCCGGCGCTGGAGGAACTTCGAGAAATGATTCTGGCCGGCGATATTGGAGGGACCAACGCGCGACTGGCCTATTTTCAACCGCAGAATGGCGATCTCCATTTAGTCACCGAGCGGGTCTTTCCCAGCCGTCAATACAAGGAGTTCGGCGACATTGTCTCCCGCTTCCTGAAGGACTCTGCCTTGCGGCCGGAAGTTGCCTGTTTTGGCATTGCTGGACCGGTACGTGATGGACGGGTTGAGACTTCCAATCTGCCTTGGATCATCGAGCAATCCCGGCTGGCGAGGCAGATTCAAATTCCCACCACGCTGCTGATCAATGACCTCGAGGCCAATGCATGGGGCATTGGTGGGCTCACCTCGAAGGACCTGACTGCTCTCAATTCCGTCGCGAAGTCGGTTGGGAATCAGGCGGTCATCGCACCCGGAACCGGGTTGGGCGAAGCCGGATTGTTCTGGGATGGAAACCAGTATCAGGTTTTTGCTTGCGAGGGTGGACACGCGGACTTCGCGCCCCAAGGAGATTTACAGATCGAACTGCTGAAATTTCTCGCGGGCCGGTTCGGGCACGTCAGTTACGAACGCGTCCTCTCTGGGCCCGGTTTGGTGAATGTGTACGAATTTCTGCAGAAAAGGGGCGGCGAGGAACCTGCGGGATTCGCCGCGCAGCGCAGCCAGGGGGATCCGGCAGCGGCCATTTCGCAAGCCGCCCTGAATGGCACCAATCGTTTGGCGGAAGAGACGCTCGATCTGTGGATCTCGGTGTACGGTGCGGAGGCGGGCAATCTCGCGCTCAAGGCGATGGCCACGGGTGGAATCTTTCTCGGGGGCGGAATCTCACCGAAGATTCTTCCGAAGCTTACCGGGCGAGTGTTCATGGACGCTTTTCTGCAGAAGGGCCGGTTGCGTCCGCTGCTCGCAAGCATCCCGGTGCAAGTGATCACCAACGACAAAGCAGGTTTGCTGGGAGCAGCTCGTTGTGCTGCCGCCAAGAGCAGCACGGTTTTGGCAGGCGCCTCGTGAGCGCTACGGCCGAAGTTCGGAGGCTGAGCACGCCGCAGGAACTTTTTCAGGCGGCCGGAGAGGAGGTCTTGCATTCGGCGACCGACGCAATCAGCCGGCGCGGACGTTTCACGATTGCGCTCTCCGGCGGTTCCACTCCAAAAAATCTGTACACTCTCATCGCTGCCAATGCGAGCGCTAGCCTGCCTTGGAGTCAAGTATTTTTCTTCTTTGGGGACGAACGGCACGTCCCTGCGACCGACACGGAAAGCAATTACCGCATGGCGAACGAGACCTTATTGTCCAAGGTTCCGGTTCCGCCGGCCAATGTCTTCCCCATCCCTACGGAAAATCCTGACGCTTCGGCGGTGGCAGAAGCGTACGAGAAGACTTTGCGGAAGTTTTTTGCCCTGCAGCCCGGCGAATTCCCGCGCTTCGATCTGATTCTTCTAGGCATGGGACCCGACGGACACTGCGCCTCCTTGTTTCCCGAAACTGAGGCGTTGCAGGAGAAGTCGCGACTGGTGGTCGCGAACTGGGTGGAGAAGCTGCATACCAACCGAATCACGCTGACGCTGCCCGTCCTGAATGCAGCGCGGCGAGTCGCTTTTCTGGTCAGCGGATCGGACAAGGCGGCAGTTCTCCATGAAGTTCTGGAAGGCAACGCCCCGGGCGAGAAATATCCCTCCAAACTGGTGCGGCCCAGCGATGGCAAACTGATCTGGTTCGTGGATCGGGGAGCAGCAAGCCAGCTCTCGGTAGCTGCTTAGGAGCCTGTCCCGGGCGCGGAGCTATCCGCGCCAGTCTCCAATTTCCTTTAGACCCTTACCGCGCCCGTGTTGGAAAAGGCGCACGCGATGGCGGGAGTGCTCGAACTCGTGGATGTCCGCCCATACCTCAGCCCGCCACGCCCTGTCGTGGGTGGCAGATGCTCCGCAGGTGGCGCAACGAGTATGCAGGCTGACGACCGAGGCTTCTGTCACAATAGCGCCGGGCAACTCCAGGAAAATGCAGCGAACCTCCTGGATCTCCTCGTTTTCGTCAAGCAAGTGTTCGTAACGCAGGAGGTAACTGAATCCCAGCTTGCGGGCCTCGGCTTCCGCTTCGGCGCGGGTATGAAATGGCCCATACTCCGCCCGCAACTGCTCGGTGGAATCACAGGCCATCCAGAAAGTCTCTTTGTAAGCCACGTTCGCCCCGCCTTAGGGTTTGCGGAGCTGGCTCTAAGTCGCTGATGAGCCCGCTCTCTCAGATCGGATCTGTTCGTGCAATTCTTAGGCCGAGATCCTATCTTTGTAAGTCATTTAATATCAGCGGGTTAGTTTGGCCGCTGGGCGCAGAAGAAGTGGCCTAACGGAAACCTTTTGCAGAAGTAGCGCAGGTGAAAGTGCTTTGATCGCATTGGCTTCCCGGCCAACCATCACGGAAGCTGCTTGAAAATCGGCCCCATTGGCGGCTCCGCATCATTAACTAGCTTTTGATCGTCCCAGGGCCTCAGCGGAGTGATCAGTTTCCCCAGGCCAATTCTTACCATCGTGGCTGGCAACATAGATCGCCAATTCAAGGCGGGTCCGGACGCCAAACCTGTCAAAAAGTGCCTTCGACCCTTTTATTCATTGCGCATCCTTCGCAAAGCTGCGCTGAAGGGTTGTGACGTTCCAAGACCAACGTGAACCTGTGCTTAAGGGCAAGGAGTAAGGCTTTCAGAAAGAATTCAGAATGGCCGTGCTAGGCTGGTTTATCCCGCATTGGCCCAAGGACACGCAGCTAGAATGGCTCATCCAGAACTTGAATGGTGTCTTCCCGATCTCCGATCAAGCCCATCCAGTCTAACCCCAGAGCAGCTCCGGGGCTTAGTGATTCAAGATAAGACTCCGGTTTTGAAAGTCCTGAACACATTTGCGGTTGCTCTGATTCCACCTCGAGGTAAGGGGTGAAACGCAAGATTTCATTTCTGTCAACAAGCGCACACTGCTGTGCCAAAAGGAACACGAGTGCAGTCGTGCCTTTTTCCGATCTGGGGTTGACAGTGATTCGCACTATGCCTTTTGCACAGCCGTTGTCGGGGTTAGTGAAAGTCTCGCGCGTGATCGGAGTGCCGAGTCTGATCGGCGTACTTCTTTTCTTGTTGGTTTCCGTCTTTTCCGCACATGCCCAAGGCGGACCGCCCTATTACACCAATGATCCGGGCACTCCCGGCCATCTCAATTGGGAAATCAACGTTGGCTACATGCCCTTCTTCTATAGCGATCAATCCGTCTCCCATACTCCCGACCTCGATATCAATTTCGGCATCGGCGATCGCATCCAACTGACTTATGAGAACGCCTGGCTGCGAGTCCAAAATCCCTCTTCCGCGACTAAGTTTGGCCTGGGTCAATCCAATCCCGGAGTCAAGTGGCGCTTTTACGATGCCGGGGAGTCAGGTCTAGCCGTTTCGGTTTTTCCGCAGCTCTTCCTCAACAACCCAAATGATGCCGTCCGGCGTGGCATCACTCCCGCGAGCGAGGCGTTCCTTCTCCCTTTCGAGTTTTCCAAGAAATTCGGCCCCGTCGACGTGGATTACGAAATCGGTTATCAGTTCGTCCATAAAGGACCGAACGGCTGGCTGACGGGACTCGTCATCGGCCACGATTTCACTCCCAGACTCGAAGGCGACATCGAGTTCTACAATCAAGGAACGTTCCATCCCTCCGAGGTCCAGCCTACTTTGGACATTGGTGGCCGCTACAAAATCCATAGTCCGATCATCCTTCTCTTCATGGCCGGACGCAGCCTGGAACCAACGCGGAGCAATCAGTCTTATTTTCTCGGTTATTTCGGCATTCAATTCTTGCTGCCTCCCAGGTCCTACAAAGCCGATCGACCGGAAAACGATTCTCCGACCTCATCCTTGCCATAATTGCGGACGCAGCACACGGCTTACGGAAGTAATATCGACGCTCTCGGTACGCCGTAATGCCGGGTTGCAGGCTCTCCCATTTCAGTCTGCGTAACCCATTGAGCTAAGACTAGTTGAAGCGCCGGGAGCTTCTCCCCAACCCCGCAAAACGTGTAGCGTGGGTCCCATAGAGCAGCAAGGCGAGGACTCACGAAACAGGTTCTTTGCTGAAGGAATTGCACTAGAATAAGCTTGGCATTTGTGTGCGCGCTGGAAGGCTGCAGAGCTGCAAAAGGGATTGTGACGGACGACAAAAACAAACCGCGCCTTGACGAGCCGACCTTTGCCAAGCTGCTGGAGGCTGCCTACGTGATGCAGGAGCACAACCGCGAGATCAGGCGGGGAGAAGCGAGTGCGAAGCTGCAGAGCGGAAAAGTGCCAGCGGACGATCATTCGCCTCCCAACGGCGACTATGCACTCATTTTGGCTGAGATTGTGGAAGCGCAGCACGAGATTCAGCTGGGAGACCTGGAATGCGACCAGGCGATGGCGATGGTGGCGGAAAGAATTGCTCGAATCACATCTGCCAGCGGGGCTGCGATTGGAATCGTAGAAGGAAACACGATGCGGTACCGTGCCGGAGCCGGGGCCGCGGCACTGCCCCTGGGAACCGAAGTCTCCCTGGAGACTGCCATTTCTGCGATCACCGTACGCACCGGCCAGGTACTGCGCACGCCCAATGTAAACACGGAAACGTCATTTGATCCTTGCTTGTGCCGCAAGCGGCAGATATTGTCGCTGATCGCGGTGCCGATCTATCACGACGGAAATATTGTAGGGGCTCTGGAACTCTTCTTCGACCGCATGCAAGGCTTCGACGACCAAGATATTCAAAGCTGCCAACTAATGGCGGGACTGGTGAGCGAGGCGATTGGTCGCGGGGCCGAATGGGAATTAAAGAAATCCATGGCCGCTGAGCGCTCAGCGATGCTGACCGCAATCGAGAGGCTCAAGCCAAATCTTTCTGCCCTCGCGGAAGATCAGACTCCGGAGATCGCCACCGAGAACGATGTGGTGGAAGCCAGTGTAGTGGAAGCGAGCGCAGTAGAAAACGAGGTCTGCTGGAAGTGTGGCGACGCGCTCGTCGAGCAAGAGCAGTTTTGCGGCAACTGCGGGGCTTCTCGTGCGGCAGCGAGCGTGCAATCCAGCATCCAGAGCAAGCTTGCCTCGGCCATGCGCATGCATTCCGTTCATGAGCACTCCTCTGCCAGCGGAAGCGAAGCGCCACCGCAGAGCGCAGCTGCGTTCGCCGCGGAAGCTGAGGATCGTCTGGCTCAATTGCTCGCTTCATCGGGCCTACAGGAAGAAGTTCCGCAGGAGGAACAATCAAACGGCTCAGGTGCGAAGGAGGGGGGGATAAGGTTACAGTCTTCCGCTGCGTCGCATCGTGGTGACAATCTGGAAGTTGGTTCGGTCTCAGCCATAGAATCAAAGCCCCAAGATGTCAATTGGAGCTCTGCCTCGAAGGCGCGGAATTTTCTGGAAGCCCTGACGGAACCGCGGTCCTTTGCCTCCTTTGGCCGTCTGTGGCGCGCCCGGCGAGGCGACTTCTATCTCGCGGTGGCAGTCATTCTGATGTTTTTCGTGATTCGTTGGGGAATGCTCTCCGGCAATTCAGTGGGAGCGACCGGCAAAGGAACGGCGATTTCCGCAGCCGCGAACCGGCGTAAGCCACCGAACCCGAATGCGGATCTTTCGCTGTTTGATAAGTTCCTGATCAGTCTCGGACTCGCCGACCCTCCTGATGCCCCGCCGGAGTATAAAGGGAATCCCAACACCCAGGTCTGGATCGACCCGCACACAGCACTTTATTATTGCCCGGACTCCGACCTTTACGGCAAGACTACCAAAGGCAGGTTCGCCAGCCAGCGTGACGCTCAAATGGATCAGTTCGAACCGGCTTCCAGAAAAGCGTGTGACTGAGCCAGCCTTCAGGTCCATTTCACCGGCCGGAATTGACAACCTTGCTTGCCGGGAGTGCAATCATACTGTCTGCCCTTGTTCTGGAGAACAATCGTGCCGCAACCAACAAACGAACCGAATGTAAGAATCTTGCCCGATCCAGAGCTGAATCCTCTGCTGAATCCGCTTCTGGCGACACATATGGGGCGATGGGCAGAGGTGTATTTCACTACCCCACCCGAGAAGCGGGCGGAAGCCGTGTCTGAGTTGGTTCGAGAGCTAGCCAACAATCCCACACCGGCCAAAATCGCTGCCCGACCCATGCCAGAGGAGCGAACGCATGAAACGCCGCATGAAAGCGTAGACGAAACGGTAGTAGATGAAACGGTAGATGACACATTCGAAGACTTGCCGGAGCAAGCTGCAGCCAGCGAACTACCAGTCGAACGAGCGACCGTGTTATGCGGAAACTGTGGACAGAGAAATTCAGCTCTCCAAAGATTTTGTGGAATGTGTGGCGCGCACCTTGTGCTCGCTCCCGAATCCGATCGACAGCAAATTGGGGAAGCAGCGCCGGCGGCGCTGCGCTGGGATGCGCCGGAACAAATCCTAGCTGGCGAACCCAGTGCTAGCGATTCAGATTCCGCTCCTCGTTTTCTCTACCACAGAGAGGACTTCTTCGCCTCGGAAATACCTTCGCCCGCGCCGGCGGCAGAAAGGCCAACGGAATTCGCTTCGCTTTCGCAATATCAACCTGCACCTCGATCCCGCAGTTACAGAGGCTACGCAGGAGCGGCAGTGGCGATCATTCTCGCTGTGCTGGTGTATGCGACCTGGCGAGGCAATACAGCGTTCTGGAGTAGCGGCAGTGTGCCAGCCGGGCTGCCGCAAGCCGTACCGACACCGTCACCCGAATCACGACCGGGGACAGCTTCGAAACCAGCTGAGACCGCGACCACTCAGCCGAGTTCCACGAACAACCCTGGACCAGCGAGTCCTTCAGCCGCTTCAGGGAATGAAAAACAAACCAGCGAGAGCGCAGAAGGTAATCACGGGGTGAAAGCCAGTCCTGCACCTCGCATCGTTCCGGTGAGTGTAAGCTCCTCTGCAGCTACCGCCGCACAGAGCGGCTCCGAAGAACTGGCGACGGCGGAAAAATATTTAAACGCGAGCCCGGGTAAGGCTCGAGATAGCCAGCAAGCGGCTTCGTGGCTATGGAAGGCTGTGGCTAAGAAGAACTTGACCGCAACCTTGCTCCTGTCTGATTTATATCTTCAGGGTGACGGAGTAACCAAGAGTTGCGATCAAGCTCGTTTGCTATTGGATGCTGCTGCCCGCAAAGGTGGGACGGCCGCCGCAGAACGACTGCGTAACCTCCCAGCATTCGGCTGTCGGTAAGCTGTCCGACGAAACCTTGGGTGGTTCTATCAGGCAATCCCCGAATGTAATTGCGTACCTGGCCGTCGCGATTCATACCACAGCGCCAGTTCTACTCTGTTCCACAGCCCCAGCTTGTCGTAGATCACGCGAAGATAATTCTTGACGACGTGCTCGGTTGTGCCGATCGCTTGTGCCACGTCGCGATTCTTCAAGCCCTGAGCCACTAGTTCGATAACACGGTGCTCTCGCTCGCTCGGGATGCGGTTTCCGTATCGTTCGTATGGGAACATGATTGCCTCCGATATAAGAGTGTTGCGAGTTTTACTCGCTTGATTCCGTCGTTGATTCCAAAACGGAGAAAAAGCCGGTTGAAATGGGCTTTCACGGTTCTTCGAGCCATCTTGAGCTGTTTTGCGATTTCCGCATTGTCACAGCCTTGCAATAGCAATTCGACGATTTCCTTTTCGCGCGGTCCTAGGCGCACGGACTGCTCGTTCTCCACTATCCCTGCCCCCCCGGTTAAAATAAGCTCCGCACCGCTGTACGTCTGGATTGTTCGCACATTTTCTAGCACCTACCGTGCCACTTTGAGACTAAAGACGCAGGGACCGAAAAATAGGCATTTCCACAAGCACTTTCCAGCTCTAAGTCAAGCAATCGCGGCGATTCCGGAAGTGATCTCGCCTCGGCTGAGCGGGTTTAAGGACAGCCCGGGCAGGGTCTCAGAAAGCGTGAAAAGCCGCACAATCAGCGGACTTTCTTCGACCCGGCCCGCATCGGGAAGACTAGGCCTTTCGCCTCCGCGCCGCCCGGCTCGAAAGGTGGCCCTGGGCCTTGGCATCCGCGGAAAAAGGTTGCCTTTCAAGCATAATTTTCTGAGAAATCGAGCTCAGGTAAACACCCTAGGATAAAACTACTGAGACCCTAGGGTTGACCCAGAAGAATTTACATCTTTTGGTAGAGGCGGCGAAGTGGCCCCCTTGCCACGCCCGACAACCTTTTCGGCAAGAATGTCGTTTCGGACTACATCGAACGCCGAGCGAAGAATTAGCATAAACGCACCTTGTCCTCATGTCAGTCGCGGGATTTCTCCCCTGGAGGAAACGCGGGTCTAGGCGGGACGGCGCGACTCAGTACGCTGCGCGTAGTAGGTGGGATGGTCAGACTCGAGTTTGCGGCCGTCGTCGCTGAACCGGGGAAGGTGAATGACACCGATTTTTTGCAGCCAGAATTGCAGAGTAGTCGCGAGCACCCCGAGTCCGTACTCCACGCTGCGGCGAAAGTTGATCGAGGACGCTTCTGCGAAGTACTTCGTAGGACAGGAAACTTCACCAATGCGGAAGCCGAAGTGTACGCACTGAGCCAACATCTGGTTGTCGAAGACGAAGTCGTCCGAATTCTCCAGCAGCGGCAGGTTAGTGAGAATCTTGCTGCTAAAGGCGCGATACCCCGTGTGATATTCGGAGAGCTTGACACCCAGAAAAAGATTCTCAAATGCTGTGAGCAACCGGTTGGCGATGTATTTGTAAATCGGCATACCTCCGCGCAACGCAGTTCCGCCAATGATGCGTGAGCCCAGCACCACGTCATAAATGCCGTAAGCCACCATGCTGGCCATCGCCGTGACTAACAACGGGGTGTACTGATAATCGGGGTGCAGCATGATGACGACGTCGGCGCCTGCGGCCAGAGCTTCGCGATAGCAGGTCTGCTGGTTGCGTCCGTAGCCATAATTGCGATCATGCTGAAAGACTCGCAGGCCCAGGCGATTGGCCAGCGCCACCGTAGCGTCGGTACTGCTATCATCGACCAGAATGCAAACATCTACCAGATCGGGAAGTTCACCCACGGTGGCTTCAAGGGTCTTCTCCGCGTTGTAAGCGGGCATCACCACCGCGATGCGCTTGCCGTTGATCATTCTCGCTGCAGTTTCGATCAATTATGCGAAGTTCTATGATACCTGAATTGCGGTTTGTCTCAATCCATTCACACTCCAGCTCCCAATCAGATGCTGCTAGGATGACAAGCGACAACAAGGACTGTTCCGTCCTGGGCAAGCACACCTGCAGGTTAAGCTCCTAGCTGAATCGAAAACAGGACCTCGGCTTGGCTTTGCACTACACTTTTCCAATACACTACGGGTCAAGAGAATGAAGCTTACCGTCGTCATGCCTGTGTACAACGAACGCACCACGCTGCGGCAGGTAGTGCAGCGAGTGCTTGCCGTGCCTCTGGCGATCGAACTGATTTGCGTGGACGATGGCTCCAGCGACGGGTCCCGCGAAATCCTCGCACAATTACAGCTTCAACATCCCCAGATTCGAGTTCTCCTGCAGCCGCGGAACATGGGCAAAGGCGCTGCACTGCATCGGGGGATTCGGGAAGCTACGGGGGATTTTGTAGTCATTCAGGATGCCGATCTCGAGTACGATCCGGCAGAGTACACGGTGTTACTGGAACCGCTGATCGAAGGCAGCGCCGACGTGGTGTATGGGTCGCGGTTTCTTTCCAGCCGTCCTCATCGCGTGCTTTACTTCTGGCATTCTGTGGGCAACTGGGTTCTCACTCTGCTTTCTAATGCTCTGACCGACATCAACCTTAGCGATATGGAGACTTGTTACAAGGTTTTTCGGCGCGGGGTGATCCAGTCGATTCCGCTGGAAGAAAAACGCTTCGGCTTCGAGCCGGAAATCACGGTGAAGATCGCCAAGCGGAGACTCAGAATCTACGAAGTCGGCATCAGCTACTGGGGCCGTACCTATGAAGAGGGCAAGAAAATCCACTGGAAAGACGGAGTGCGCGCGCTCTGGTGCTTGTTGAAGTACTGCATCACCGAACCGGCGGTTCCACGCCACAACGCAATGCCGGCAAGTGATCCCGCGTCGCTGGCATCCGACACTCCACTGAATAGGCTGCCCCCGCAAGCCAGGTAAAGAGAAGAACTGCTATTTCTATTTGACTCGGGGCTTCTGATAGGAAGCGTTAATTCCTGAGCCGCTTCCGGGCGATGGGCTGAGGGGCTTTACTGGAGAGCTCTTAGCAGCTCCAGTCTTGCCGCTCTTCGCTGCCGGGGGCTTCATGCCCTGGCCCTCCAGGCGAGTGAGTTCTGCGTTCGTGCTTCGTTGCCTTGTCGGCGTCGCTGGCACCGAAGGCGACGACTTGTGTGGGGCCGGCATTGCGGACTTCGCGGTGAGCGGCTTGGTAACGGACTTGAGGTCCGAACCCGACTTGGCGGAAGAGGAACCAACCGCAGCGGTCTGGCCGCTGGCCAGACAGATTAAGACTCCAGCCGTTCCTAACAACCAAAAGATCCAGCGCGTCATCGTGGAATATCTCGCGTGGGAGTTCCTTCCTGCATGGGCTCTTCCAATTAGAGCACAGTTTTCATCCTGGCCACCGGCCCAAAAGTAACCGGAAATTTGTGTCGAATATGGTGAACAGCGCATCTTGAACTCTTTAATGTAACGATTCAGGACAATGGCGCGGATCGTCAAGTGTATGCCGATTGCCAAATTTTGGGGTCTCCAACCACCAACCGGCATGGCTTTCTTGCAACGGCGCCGAAGTGATATTCTGTAAGCAGTTTTGGGTTTTCCTCTCCTTTAGCATCTGCAATTCGATTTCGCTCCGACCGTCAAAACTGGGAGACAATCCAGCCAAAGACAATAAAGGTACTAGACAAGAGTAGGCAGGAAATCCAGGAGGCTTCGCACTTGACCGCTTCGACCAGTCATCTCGTTTTGCCCCACGGCGGTGAACTGATTAACCTCGTCGCCCAACCAGACAGAATCGCCGAAATAAAGGCCCATTCGAAAGAGTGGCCCTCTTGGGATCTGACCGGACGCCAGCTTTGCGATCTGGAGTTGCTGATCACGGGAGGGTTTTCTCCGCTGCAAGGTTTCATGACGCGTCGAGACTACGAAGGCGTCTGTCGTAACATGCGGCTGGCCAATGGGATTCTTTGGCCGATGCCGATCACGTTGGACGTCAGCGAGGAGTTCACCAAGAAGCTTACAGGGGGTACCAGTAAAGTTGCGCTGCGCGATCCCGAGGGCGTCATGATCGCCGTGCTACACGTCGAAGAGATATGGCACCCGGATCGCAAAGCCGAAGCTCAGGCGGTTTTTGCCACCACCAGCGCCGCTCATCCTGGCGCCGATTACGCCCTCAGCAAGGCGAATCCGTGGTATGTCGGCGGAAAAATTGAGGCGACGCAGATCCCATCCCATTACGATTTTCGGAACTTGCGCCTGACACCTGCCGAAGTTCGAGCCGAGTTCGCCCGTGAGGGCTGGCGTCGCGTGGTCGCGTTCCAGACTCGCAACCCCATGCACCGCGCGCACGTCGAACTGGCGTTCCGCGCGGCCAAACAAGTGGAAGCCAACCTGTTGATCCATCCGGTTGTCGGTATGACCAAGCCGGGAGACGTGGATTACTACACACGGGTTCGCTGCTACCAGTTGCTGCTTTCGAAGTTCCCGCAGTCGACCGCGAAGCTCTCCTTGCTGCCGCTCGCCATGCGCATGGGCGGACCGCGCGAAGCCATCTGGCACGCAATCATCCGCAAGAATCACGGATGCTCGCACTTCATCGTAGGCCGCGATCATGCTGGTCCCGGCAACGACACCAATGGCAAGCCTTTCTATGGCCCTTACGAGGCACAGGAGGTTTTCAAGAAGCACGAAGCCGATATCGGCGTCACCATGGTCCCCTTCAACATGATGGTCTACCTCGAGGATCAGGACAAATACGTTCCGGACGACGAGGTGAAGAAGGGTGATCGCGTGCTCAACATCTCCGGCACCGAACTGCGCCAGCGCCTGAACGAAGGCCGCGACATTCCTTCATGGTTCACTTATCCCGAAGTTGTAGCGGAACTGCGGCGCAGTTTCCCGCCTCGCCATAAACAGGGCGTGACCATCTTTTTCACGGGCCTTTCGGGCTCGGGTAAATCGACGATCGCGAATGTGTTACTCACCAAGTTTCTGGAGACCGGCGGGCGTCCGGTCACGCTGCTCGATGGCGATCTGGTCCGCAAGCATCTTTCTTCTGAGCTGGGGTTCTCCAAGGAGCACCGCGACATCAACATCCGTCGCATCGGTTACGTGGCCTCGGAAATCACCAAGAACGGGGGCATCGCCATCTGCGCGCCCATCGCGCCTTACGATGCCACGCGCAAACATGTGCGGCAGATGATTGAACCGCACGGAGGATTCGTTCTGGTACACATTGCGACGCCAGTGGAAGTCTGTGAGCAGCGCGATCGCAAGGGACTTTATGCCAAGGCTCGCGCTGGGATTCTCAAGGAGTTCACCGGCATCTCAGATCCTTACGAAGTTCCGAGTGATGCCGAAGTCTCCATCAACACTGGCGAACTTACCCCCGAAGAGGCGGCGCAGGAAATTATTCTGCACCTTGAACGGGAAGGCTTCATCGGAACAACGGCGCAATCGACCTAAATACTCTCCGGCCGCAAGCCTGCGCGTTTGAGAGGCTGAAGCCGGCATTGTCATGGATCTGCTGATCAAGAGCCTGGTTGGACTTGTAGTAGGGACTCTCATTGGAATGACGGGAGTCGGGGGCGGCGTTCTGCTGCTCCCGATTTTAATCTTCGGTTTGGGCGTGGCTCCCCTTCGCGCCGTGGGTTCTGACGCGCTTTTCAACTTTCTCACCAAGATCGGCGCTGGCATCGTTCATCTGCGAAAGGGGACGGTTCGCCGCAAAGTTGTGCTGGCGCTGGCCGCCGGCAGTGCGCCGGGGTCTTATCTAGGCGTGAGCTTTCTGATTCACTTGCGAAATGTTTATGGCAATGGCGTCAACCGCTTCATCACCATTGCCGTTGGAATTTTGCTGATTTGCATTCCGACTTTCCTGTTCTTCCAGAAAAAGATCGAGGATCGCGCTGCCGTGCGGCCACCGACGATGAAGTCGTTTGCCTGGATGTCACTCATTGGATTGGTGGCAGGCTTCCTGGTGGGTATCACCTCGGTTGGATCCGGTAGCATTGTGATGATGATGCTTTTGTTGTTCTACAGTTTTCAGCCGAAAGTTATGGTTGGCACCGATATCGTTCACGCTCTCATTCTGACCGGAGTAACTAGTTTTCTTCATTTTCGTATGCATAATGTGGACATCCACTTGGTGGAAGCGCTATTGCTTGGCTCGGTTCCAGGGGGACTGATGGGCTCTTACCTGAGCACGCGAGTTCCGGTTCCGTGGCTCAGACGTATTCTCTGCGCGGTGCTGCTGGCAACAGGCGCGCGCATGCTGATGGCATAAAACACTTCTCACTTGTCAGTTCTCAGTTCCCAGTAAGTACCTCTACAAGAAAGAGGCACATTAAGAGTGACCACGGAATCAAAATCTTACGCACAAATTCTGGAGCGCATTCGCACCGCACTGGAAGCCTCCCGTGAGGTTTTTGCCCGCTTCACTCCGGGGGCGATTGACACAGAATACAAAGCCGGACACGATCCCGTAACCGAAGCGGATCGTGCGCTCGACGCGGTTCTGCGCAAAGAACTTCTGCGCGAGGGGGAAGGCTGGCTCTCCGAAGAGAGTGTGGACGACCCCGTTCGTCTGCAGCGCTCGCGCATTTGGGTGGTCGACCCGCTCGACGGCACCCGCGAATTTGTGCAGGGTATTCCCGAGTTCTGCGTCTCGATTGGATTCGTGGAGAATGGCAAACCGGTCGCCGGCGGAATTTACAACCCGGCAACGGACGAAACTTTCCTGGGATCGATCGATTCCGGTGTTACATACAACGGCAAGGCTTCACAAGCCAGTCAGCGTACGAACCTCGAGGGAGCCTTGGTACTTGCGAGCCGGAACGAAGTGCGCCGGGGTGAGTGGCAACCTTTTGAAAACTTTCCTTTGACAATCCGCTCAATGGGTTCAGTGGCTTACAAATTGGCACTGGTCGCAGCCGGAAAGGCGGATGTGACTTTCACACTGACGCCAAAAAACGAATGGGACGTGGTAGCTGGAGCAGTTCTGGTGCAGAGCTCAGGGGGTTTCGTCAGCACGCTGGAGAAAACCGAGTTGGTCGCCAATCGCCAGAATCCGCTTCTGTCCGGCCTTCTAGCGAGCGGTCCCTTCCTGAAAGAGCAGCTGCTCGCCCTGGTCGAAAACCGCCTTCGAATGAGCGCGGCGGTTCGGCCCGACTAAGGGACGGCGGCCGGCACCGGCGAGGACATTCCACTCTCCTGTCCGCTGGAGCTCACCGATGTGGCAGCGTAGTAGTAGGTTTGCCCGGAGACGACTGTGGTATCGGTATAAGCTGTGTTCGGGTTCACGCTGGAGTTGATTCTTAGAAACTTCCCGTTCGCGGCCGTACTGCGATAGAGGTTGTAACCCATTACCTCTGAACTGGGATTCCACGAGAGATTGACACTGTACTGCGTAGCAGTGCCAACCCCGGTCAGTGATTCTGTCGTTCCCGAGTTGGATGCATTGCTGGCGAATGCGAGACTGCCGGAGATCGTCCCGCTGCTTTGCGGGGTGAAGGCCACATTGAATGAGAGGCTCTGACCCGCCGCGATCGTCAAAGGAAAGGAAGCGCCATTCAAGACAAATTGGGAGCTGCTACTGCCGGCAGAAGTGACGGTCACGCTTGCACCGGCAGCACTTATGGTAATGGGCAGAGTTTCGGTCGTTCCGACTGGCACGTTGCCGAAGTTCAGCGGTCCCGGAGTAAGCGTCAATTGTGCGGGCGTGGTCGCGGAGACTCCTGTGCCCGTGAGGGGGATGGCTGCCTCTGAGGCACCAGAAACAAACACGCTACCACCGACCAGGCCAGGCGACTTTGGGCTGAACGTGACGTTCAAGGCTACGCTCTGCCCCGGGTTCAAAATCAGAGGCGAAGCAGGCCCGCTAATCGAAAACTCGCTGCCCGCCGTCTGGAACGCCAACAGGCTGACGCGCCAAGAACGACTATTCGTGAGCACCACGGGAACGGTGGAACTGGTTCCCATCGCCACCTGGCCAAATGACACAGCGGAGGGACTGGCAGTCACCGCCTCGTTGGTCGTACCAGCACCCGTAACGTCAAGCATTAGGTTAGCGTGCGATGCGTTGCTGGTGAACCGGATCGCGCCGCCCCTATATCCTAGCGACGTTGGCGTGAAGGAAACACTCACATCGACGCTTTGTCCCGACTGCAGGACCAGCGGCAGGCTCAAGCCGGACGCGGTGAATAGCGCATTGGTCGCGGTGGCTCCCGACACTGTCACGCTCGTCTGCCCGCTATTCGTCACGGTGGTCAGCAAGGTTTCGGTCTGACCGACTACGATACTGCCGAATCGAAGGTTCGGAGGTGAGCAAACCAGTTGCGCGCTCGCAGCGCTGGCGCTTACGAGCATCATGCCGAGGAGCGCAATCACCGGGCCAACGGTTGCAAGGTTGATTCTTGGAACGAAGATAGGATGCGTGGTGGACTGGGGGAGTCGCATGCCACCACCTTAGACGGGATGCAATGCAGGGAAAAGATTCCGACAGTCCAATACGGTCCCTGTCCCTTGGTTCATCATTCCAAATTAGGATTGGGGGGCGGGGCTGACGTGGCGAGCGCTCAACCAGACTGAAAACCTACCGCTCCGGGACGAGGAGAAAACCAGCGTCGTCCTGGCCCTTGTAGTCTCCCCGGCCGACGATCTCACCGCGATCATTGATGCTGGTCGCCGATTCCAGTATCCAACCTGAATCGGATGCGATGCGAAGGTTCAAGTCAAGGAATCCGCGCGATTTCTCCCATACGAAGGCGCGTTCCGCATCGGCAAAGGGACCGAAAGACCCCACGATGATGTCGCAATTGTTTATCGCACGAGGCTGGGTGGGGTAGTGAGGCGATAATTCCAAGCGGGCAAGGTCGCCAGTTGCATAGAGAAAAACGTCGGAGAAAGCCTGCACCACCACGTGTCCGTGACCATTCACGGCGATTGCGGAACTGTAACGATTGGATGGTCCAATAGCTCGCACGCTGCCGTTCGCGTTCCACAGGGATGCCTGATAGCGTCCCGTGTCATCGTAAAGATCTCCGATTACATCTGCATTTTTGTTGACGCCTTTGGCAGAACCGCCGCAACAGCCGCCTAGCGATCGAATCGTGTCCTTGTTCCAAGTCACCGGCCCCGTGGTTCTTCCTCCGGGGAGCAAGGATTCTCCGACTACTTCGTCGGAGTCATTCATATCGTAGGAACGCGACTGGTCTCCCGAAAGCAACGATAATGTCCCATTGGCGAAGATGAACGCCCGATGGCGGGCAAAGGTGCGGTCGTATAGAACTCCAGCAATGTGACCTGAATTGTTCACGGCCACGGCTTCGGAATTGTAGAACCCAGCCGGCAGCGGCAGTTCACGAAGGCCGGAATTTTCGGTCCACAGTGCGGCGCGATGACCGGCCGTGGTGCCTGCGACCTGACCAAGCTCGTTGACGCGGGTTGGTTGCAACGGCAACTCGATAACTTTGTAATGTTCATCAATACGGCAGGCGTCCTTGGTTTGCCCGATTAGAAAGCAAGCTGGAGCAAGCAACAGCATTGCCGTATGCAGAAGTACTATCTTGATGGCAACTGCAAATGTCGAAGGTGGTCTCAATTGGCTTCAGTTCTATTGCGGCTAATCGGATGAGAATGTCCAGTTTATGACGTTCTGGGTTGCAGTTTCCCCGCCGCTGCCTGCGGTGAAACCCACATACGCGGTGTTCCCACCCACAACGCTGGGAATGTTCACCGCCCAACTTGTCGTGAAGGTATCGGCGGGCGTGCTCGCATC
>Ga0116121_1000014_pt1 | contig 82456 bp, 72 predicted proteins | sample June2015DPH_13_1_FD_89725 | JGI IMG/M metagenome (GOLD analysis project Ga0116121, IMG submission 89725) | Peatland microbial communities from SPRUCE experiment site at the Marcell Experimental Forest, Minnesota, USA - June2015DPH_13_10 | ecosystem: Environmental > Terrestrial > Soil > Wetlands...
AATCACGATGGCTGTTTTGGCCGTCCTGGTGGCAACCGTGTCCCTGATGGGCCATCGCACCCACACCGAAGAAGTGATCTTGCAGAACAAGGTGACCGACCAGTGGGCCTACTACCAGGCAAAAAACGGTCGTCTGCATACCGATGAACTATTCGCCGACATGGCCGGGCTCGTGGCCTCCAAGGACCCCGAGGCAACAGCCAAGTTCCAGGAAAAAGCCCGCGCCGAAGCCGATCGTTATAAAGATGACAAGAAAGAGATCGAGACCAAGGCCCATGAACTCGAGCAAGAATTCGCGCTCACCCAGCGCAAAACCAACCGCTTCGATCTCGGCGAAGTATTTCTGGAAGTCGCGCTAGTAATCACTTCGATAACCCTGTTATCGGGCCGCCGCATCTTCTGGCACGCCGGCATTTTTATTGCCTTGGCTGGAATGGCAATCGCCTGTACCGCGTTGTTCCTGCATTAGAAGTCTGGTTAAGCGTCCTGGAGGCCGCGTGCAGGCCAGCGTTGGGCCTAAGCGAATACGAACCCGGGTCCATATTGTTCGCGGATTTGTGGAACGTCTATAGTGGAATGCTCCGTAGTTGGTCGCTCTCCCGAGACCGTCGAAACGGCATCTCGCCTCGGCCTGCGACCATCTTCCGCAGGTAAATGTGGAGTTACACCTAATTACTCTCATATTCACAGGGTCAATAACTCCACAACTCCTATCGCCGGCTTTCTACAACCATCTTGACAATCAGTGTGATCAGGAATAAAACGTTGTGTGTTATTCCGCAGCGGATGAAACAGCTTTTCCGACGCCGCTTTCATCGCCTCGACCCTCGGCTGCCTGTTCCACCCAGAGTAAGTCACGTACGCCAATTTTTCCATGAGAGGCTCTATCATGCCGGTCCGCGCCATGTTCGGTATCTCGCTACTCTCCGTTCTGCTTTTGATCGCAGCGCCAGCGATGGGAAACATCATTCACGTGCCGCAGGACCAGCCTACGATCCAGGCTGGCATTAACGCTGCGTCCAATGGCGACACTGTGCTCGTTTCCGCCGGGACATATTACGAGAATATTAATTTCAATGGGAAAGCCATTACGGTCACCAGCGTGAGCGGACCGGGCGCGACCGCAATCAACGGGCAACAACTTGGCCCGGTCGTGACTTTCTCGACTAACGAGTCATTATCGTCGGTTTTGTCGGGCTTCACGATCACCAATGGCTATGGCACCTTCGCCGCCGGGTATGAGGGTGGTGGCGTTCTCATCAACGGAGCGTCTCCTACAATCCAGGGAAACGTGATCACGTTAAACGGAGCTTGTGCAGAAGGCATGGGCATCGCAGCAAGTGGGGGCGGCCCACTGATTCAAAACAATATCATTCACGGTAATACCCAGACGGGCTGTGACGGGGGACCCGGCGGTGGCGGCATGTACTTAAATGGCGTCACAAAGTCGGAGGTTATTGGCAATATTCTCGCCGACAATGCGGACTACAGTGGAGGCGGCGGCATTGAAGTTTGGGGAGCCACAGGCTTGGTCATCTCGAACAACGTAATCAGCGGGAACGGAGGAGGCGGAATTGGACTGATGGACACGGACGGCACGCTTGTCCAAAATCTGATTGTGAGCAACACCAGTGGTCCGGGACTTACGTGGAACAGCGAGCCGACGGTTGTTGTCAATAACACAATCGCCAACAATGCCGCTTACTACTACAACGGGAACGCCTCGGAAGTGGCAGCCGGCACGATGGACAACTCGCTCGCCATGCAAAACAATCTGCTGATTGCGACTGGGGATTCCCCGGCGCTGTCCTGCGAAAATTACAACTATAACGATCCGCCCGCCTTTACGAACAATGACGTGTTCAGCTCGGGGGCGTCACCTTACGATCCATCTTGTCCGTACCTCACCGGCACGAACGGAAACATCACGGCCGACCCCTTGTTCGTCGCGCTTCTCAGTGACAACTACCGCATGCAGACGGGCTCACCAGCAATTGACGACGGCAATAACTCGGCACCCGATTTGCCGAGCAAGGATTTCGCGGGCGACCCGCGGATCGTGAATAATGTCGTTGACATCGGCGCCGACGAATACATCGCGCAGCCCGTGTTTCCATTTTCGTCATACTTGCTCGAATACGGTACACAGGATGTCGGAAGCAGCAGCCAGCCGCAAGTAGTGACTATTTCCAATCAAGGTGCGACAGCCATCGCGTTGTCACTGATCGCTACCGGGTCTCACTTCACTCAAACCAATAATTGCGGATCGAGTTTGGCAGCCGGAGCGAGTTGTCAGATTTCGGTGAGTTTTTCTCCGTTGGCCGGAGGTTCATTACACAGCGTTCTGGGTGTCTTCACGAATGCGACTCTCAACCCGCAGGCGGTATTTCTAACGGGCACCGGCCTCTCACCCGTGGCCCAGGTCCCCTGTTGCTTTTATTTCTACGGCCAGGTCATCGGCACAACGGCAACGCAGACTGGGCAACTGACGAACACCGGCCAGGCTCCATTGGCGATCAACAGTGTTGTTTATAGCGGGCCCACAGACTTTGCGGAAACCAGCACTTGCCCCATTGCTCCGAACACACTGGCGGCCGGTGCATCATGTGCGGTCACCGTCGTGTTTACGCCCACGATCGTAGGCAGCGAATCGGGAACGATAACATTCAATGATAATGCCCTGCCGAGCCCACAGACGGTGAGTGTCAGTGGAAGCAGCGTCAGCGCGGGTGTTCCGACGCTGAACCCGACCTCGCTCACGTTCCCCACGACACTCATTGGCCAGAGTAGCCAGCCACAATCGGCGACCCTTACCAATTCTGGCGCCGGCCCCCTTGGTATCACGAATATTTATTCCTACGGTGACTTCCCGCAAACTAATAATTGTCCTCAGAGTCTGGCTGTGGGTGCCAGTTGTACGTTTACTGTGACGTTCACACCCAGCAGTCAGGGAACGGAATATGGGCAGGTCTATATCTATACGGATAGCGCGTATTCAGCCACTCTGAGCCTCACCGGGACCGGTCAAGCTCCCGTGCCAACGCTGGCTTCGCTCTCACTCGCCAGCACGCCTTCAGGTTCCGCAGATACGGCGGTTACCGCCAACGGTGCGGGCTTCGTGTACGGCTCGCAGGTGTTATGGAACGGGGTGCCTCTTTCGTACTCCTACACGTATGGCAACACCCAAATCAACTTCACAATCCCGGCCGCCGATCTTACGACTGCGGGCACTTATCAGATTTCTGTCTTTACACCGACGCCGGGCGGGGGCACCTCGAACAGCCTGCCATTCGTGGTCTATCAGCCGATCAACTACGCGGCCAAATCTACAAAGTACGACTACAAAACGATCACCGGCACGAACCTGGAACTTGGCTACTACAGTTCCGCGCAGATCGTATCTCCGTTCCCGATCCAGTTTGGCGGAGGCAGTTACAGCACACTGACCGTGGGCGCGGGTGGCATGGTCTCCTTCAATGGCTTCTACTCTTATTACAATTCTCCAATTCCGGATTCAGTCGCTCTGACGCTAGTGGCGCCCTTCTGGGATACGCTTTATCCGTTCGGCAGCGGCAATGACAATAATGTTTTCTGGGAGGTTGTCGGGGCCGAACCGAATCGCGAACTGGTGGTCGAGTGGCGCGATGTCGGGATCTGCTGTGAAACCACCAATACGGTGACGTTCGAAATCGTGTTCTTTGAAGGCAGCAGTGAAGTTGTTTTCAATTATGCCAACACCATTTTTGGCGGGTATTATTCCAGCCACGATAACGGGGCGACCGCAAGTGTTGGAACACAGGTTTCGTCCAACCTGGGAACTCAATTCAGCTACGATCAACCGTCCCTTAAGAGCAAGACAGCTCTCGTCTGGTATCCGAATAGTCCGACTGTGAGTATTTCTACCGGCAGCCTGGCATTCGGATATCACGAGCTCGGCAGCAAGAGCAAAGTTCAAAAAGTCACGGTGACAAATGGCGGCGAGGTCGCGGTCTTCATTTCAAGCATCGCAACAAACAATCCAGACTTCCAGCAGACCAATGATTGCGGCACAAGCCTGGCACCAAACAAGAGCTGCTCCATCCATGTAGTCTTCGATCCGAGCGTCCCGTCGGCGGAGACCGCAACGCTCTCCATCAACGATAATGCGAGTAATTCACCGCAAACCGTTGCTCTCTCGGGAATCGGATCGGTGACTCCGGTTCTTGTATACCCAATCCTTGCCAATTTCGGCAGCGTGCCGGTGGGCCAGACCGGAACAGTCCCTGTTGTGCTGGCGAATGCCGCAAACAAGCAGCTTACGATCCAACAGATCACGACTGCTCCAAGCGTGTACACGCAGACCGACAACTGCGGGACGTCCCTGACCGCGGGTGCAAGCTGCACGATTAATGTGACTTTCACTCCGACCCAGCAAGGCAACGTTACCGGAAAGCTCTCGATGGCCCTTGACGGGAAGCCGCTTGTGGACGAAGTTAAGCTGGTCGGGTCGGGAAAGTAGTATCTTTCCAAACCAAGACTGGGCAGAGCCTCGATTTTGGCTCTGCCCGTTTTTATTGAGCCTTTTCCCCTAAGTTTGTGTGCTATAACCCGACAAACCTGAACACGAATCACGCCCAAGAGTGACCCCCATCACCGCGGCATTTCGCCTCATTGTTGAAACTTACATCAGCGCGGCAGGAAATGCGGTGAATCGCTACACGCTGATTCACGAAGTCGCGGTGGTGGTGAAAACAACAACACGTTACTTTCGGCCACCGCTTTCCCTCCGCCAACTTAACTTCTTGAGAGGAAATGCAATCATGAAAACCACCAAAATCGCGGCGCTTGTACTCACGATCGCGGTCGCTCTGTTCGTTCTGATTCCGAATCTCGCTTGGGCCGAAGACGGCGCTGGCCTGTACAAGGCGAACTGCGCTGCCTGCCATGGCGCAGATGCGGCCGGCAAGCCCGCGATGAAGGCACCCGCACTGACTGGTAAGGACGAGGCCGCTGTGACGAAGGGCATTACCGAAACAGCGAAGCACCCGGCTAAAGTAAAGGGTCTGTCCGCTGACGACGCGAAAGCGATCGCGACTTACCTTAAGGGCTTGAAGTAGTTCGCACCGGCTGTTTCAGTGTGGGTTCTTGCGCCGGCTTATGACTTCTCCCCCAGCGGCATCGGAAACCCGCGGAAGTGTATGGGCGCCGGGGTCCGGTTCAACGGACTCAAAGTGATAATTGTCGGCTGCTCCCCCGAAACTGGCTGAGCGCCGAGCCTTCCGCACTGAGATATGGGACAGCCCGCCCGGGTTCTTCAATTCAGGTGGAACCCGGGCAATAGTTTGGTACCAGAACGATTGGCACACGAACCGACTCTTTGCCGTGCCGGTTCTTGCTTGCCACTTCGCCACAGCCCTCAGATCCGCGCGCCTTCGTCTGGTTGCGGACGTCCTGTTCCGGAGTGGCCCGGAGATCATCATGAGTAAGGCCATCCTGTATGACGCGACCATGTGCATCGGTTGCAAGCAATGCGAAGGCGCCTGTGCGCAGCAGAACAATCTTCCCTACGACGACGCGGTAGCCGCCGAGTCCGTCCAGTCGGCGCATAAATACACCGTCGTTCTCACCAAGGACGACAAATTCATGCGCCGTCTCTGCATGCACTGCCAGAAGCCGGCCTGTGCGTCGGTTTGCCCGGTAGGCGCTCTCCACAAAACCAAGGAAGGCCCGGTTGTCTACGACGTCTGGAAATGCATCGGCTGCCGCTATTGCATGGTGGCCTGTCCCTTCAGCGTGCCCAAGTATGAATGGCAGGCGCTCAATCCGCGCGTTCGCAAATGCGTTATGTGCCCCGATCGCGTGGTGGCCGGCAAGCAAACTGCCTGCGCTGAAATCTGTCCCACGGGTGCTACCAAATTCGGCGAGCGCGACGACCTGATTAAAGAGGCGAAGGACCGCATCAGCCAGAACCCCTCGAACTATCGTCCCCACATTTACGGCCTCGAGGAAGTGGGCGGGACCTCTGTCCTTCTCATTGCAAAAGCAAATGTCGAAGACTATGGCTATCCCGCCTCCGAGAGAATCGGTGACACTCCCATGCCGGAATACACTGGCCGCGTCATGGAGAGAATTCCCGACTTCATTCCTCTTTGGACGCTGGTATTAGGCGGCATCTATTGGGTATCGCATCGCCGTGACGAAGTAGCCATCGCGGAAGCGCAAGAGAAAAACGGCCACGCAAAAGGGCAAGAAACGAGGAAAGACTAATGAAATTCAAGCTGACTCTCTGGAGAGTTATTTTTCTCGTCATCATGGCCCTCGGCCTTTACTCCTCATTCGTCCGCTATTTCCGCGGCCTCGGCGCAGTTTCGAACATGACCGACCAGTTTCCCTGGGGGCTCTGGATCGGCTTTGATTGTCTTTGCGGCGTGATGCTGGCGGCTGGCGGCTTCTGCATGGTCGGCGCCGTCTACCTATTTAACGTCGAGCGTCTGCACGCAGTTGTGCGGCCCGCGGTCTTGACCGCGTTCCTCGGATACCTCCTGTTCATCGTCGGATTGTTGTTTGATTTGGGCCGGCCCTGGTTCATCTGGCATCAGATGATCTACATGAATCCGCACTCGGTCATGTTCGAGGTCGGTTTCTGCGTGATGACCTATACTACTGTGCTCTTTTTCGAATTCCTACCCAACGTCCTCGAACGCTTCAATCTCCAGACCCCAATTAAGTGGATTCACAAGATCTATCCCGTGCTGATCGTGGCCGGCATCCTCCTTTCGACTCTCCACCAGAGCTCGCTCGGCTCCCTTTACCTGATCATGCCCAGCAAGCTGCATCCGTTCTGGTACACACCGGCGCTGCCCTTCTTCTTCTTTGGATCGGCGGTTGCGGTCGGATTGGCCATGACCATCTTCGAATCCACACAAAGTGCGAAGGCTTTCGGCCGCCAGCTTGAACTACCCGTACTAGTGACCCTCGGTGGCGCCTTGCTGATTGCTCTCTGGGTTAATGCCCTGCTCCGCTTCGAAGACTACTTTCATCGCGGGCTGCTCAAGCAGATCGTAACTCCGAGCTACGAGGCATATTTCCTTTGGCTTGAACTGACGCTGACCTTTGTCATTCCCATTACGATGCTCAGCTTCAAGAAGGTACGGTTATCGCCACAGCTTCTTTATCTGGCTTCCATTTCCACGGTCCTGGGTTTTATTACCAACCGCCTCAACATCGCGCTCATCGGCTTTGAGACCTATGTCGGCCATCACTACATGCCGAAATGGACCGAGTTCTCCATCACTCTGATGATTATTGCTGTAGGCTTCGCGCTCTTCGGGGTGGCGGCAAGGTACCTGCCAATTTTTGGTGAAGAAGAAAAGCATGCGGCACAGCCGCGCCTCTCTCACGCGGCCGACACAGCGGTGTTGAGCCATGCCGGGGACTGATACCAAACCGACGACCCATTACCTGGACCGCGTTCGTAATGGAATAGGCACCAAGCTCATTATCTTGCTGCTCGGCGCTCTTCTGGTGATCTTTTCGCTCCTCGGATATCTCACCATCCGTTTGCAACGCCAGCATCTGGAGGCTGCGACCCTCTTGAGTGCCGAGCGGATCAGCGACATCATCCACCGCAACACTACCGATTACATGCTCCGCAACGATCGCGATGGGCTGCACCGCGCCATCTCCACCATGGCCGATGAGCCCGGCATGGTGCGCGTTCGCGTCTTTGATCGTCAGGGCCACATCAGCTATTCCACCGACCCGTCGGAAGCCGATCGCACCGTCGACAAAGATGCGGAAGCTTGCTATGCCTGCCATGCTCATCAGCAAACCCTGACTCACATCGACCGCCCGGACCGTTTCCGCATCTATCGTGCGCAGGGAGAGCGGGTATTGGCGATCATCACCCCGATCGAGAATGAGCCTGATTGCTCGAACGCTGAGTGCCACGCCCATCCCGCCAGCCAGAAGATTCTCGGGGTGCTTGATACCCATCTCTCCCTCGCTCGCACCGACCAGCAATTGGCAGAGGTTTCCTTAAGAACCATGGCCTGCGATGCGCTGGCCATGGTTGCCATCGCCGTCCTGAGTTGGTTTTTCATCCGGCGCGTCGTCGACCATCCCCTGAAACAGCTCCGTGCCGGAACGCAAAAGTTAAGCGAAGGGGAACTCGGCTACCAGATCGAACTTCACTCGAAAGACGAGATCGGGGCGCTCGCCGACTCGTTCAACTCCATGAGCCTTCAATTGCGCGGAGCGAATGAGCAGATGGTTGCCTGGGCCCGAACTCTGTCAGACCGCGTCGAGGAAAAGACGCGCGAACTGCGGCGCGCGCACGACGAGATGTTGCACGTCGAGACCATGTCCTCGGTCGGCAAAATGGCGGCTGTCGTCGCCCATGAGATCAACAATCCCCTCTCCGGCATCCTCACCTATTCGAAGCTCCTCAAGAAGTGGGTCGACAACGACACTGTGAGCCGTGAGAAAAAGCAGGAAGCACAGCAGTGCCTGGACTTAATTTCCTCCGAGAGCCGCCGCTGCGGGGACCTCGTGAAGAACCTGCTCAGTTTCTCGCGCCAGTCTCCCATGAACCTCCAATCTGTCGACCTGAATCGGGTGGTGAATCAATGCACGATGTTGCTCCGTCACAATCTCGAGATCGCCGCCGTCGAACTGCATTGCTCGCTGGCGGACGATCTGCCCCGGCTCCAGTGCGACCCTTCGCAAATCGAGCAAGTAATGCTGGCCGTGATCGTCAATGCGGTCGACGCCATGCCCAAGGGCGGAACGCTCTGGATCGAGTCCCGCCTTTGCCATGAGGGCCGTCAGGTCGCCCTCACCATTCGCGACGACGGGTCTGGCATTCCTCCCGACGTTTTGCCGAAGATCTTTGAGCCCTTCGTCACCACCAAAGAGCACGGCCACGGCACGGGACTCGGTTTGGCTGTGAGCCGCGGCATCGTCGAACGCCACAGCGGAACCATCTCCATCGAATCTGAAGTTGGAAAAGGAACAACCGTAACCATCACACTGCCGGTGCCTGACCGCACCGGCCCAGTACCCGAGCCTGCTTTGACGGGTACGGAAACAAAGAGGTGATTGCCTTGACGCAACCAGCAAAGTTACTCATCGTGGACGACGAACTCAGCGTGCGCGATTCTCTGGCCAAATGGTTTCATGAAGAAGGATACGAGGTCGGCACTGCCGAAGACGCGAATACGGCGCTTACGCGGTTGGCCGAAAAATCCTGGGATGCCGTGCTCTGCGATATCAAAATGCATGGCACGGACGGTATCGAACTCCAGCGCCGCATGCACGAGGTCGACCCCAGTCTCATTGTCATCATGATGACGGGGTACGCTTCGGTTGAAACCGCCGTGGCAGCGCTCAAGAACGGCGCCTATGACTATGTCACCAAGCCGCTCGATCCGGATGAAATTGCCCATATCGTCAAAAAGGCGCTCGCCCACAAACGTACGGAAGAGGAGAACGTGCGTCTGCGCGAGACCGTCGCCGAAGTCGCCCGCCCCGAAGACATCATCGGCGAAAGCGAGGCGATGCAGAAGATCTTTCACGCGATCGAGACCGTGGCCCCGACCGACGCGACCGTCCTGGTCACCGGCGACAGCGGCACCGGCAAGGAACTGGTCACCCGCGCCATTCACCATGCCAGCCCGCGCCGCTTCCATCCGCTGGTCGTCATTCACTGCGGCGCCCTCACCGAGACGCTTCTCGAAAGCGAGCTCTTCGGGCACGAAAAAGGAGCCTTCACCGGCGCCCAGTACCGTAAGAAAGGAAAGTTTGAAATCGCGGAAGGCGGTACGGTCTTCCTCGATGAAATCGGAGACATCAGCCTCAAAACCCAAACCGACCTTCTGCGCGTTCTGCAGGAGCACGAGATTGTGCGCGTCGGCAGCACGCAACCGATTAAAGTCGATTTCCGCTGCGTCGCCGCCACCAACAAAAATCTCGAGCAGCTCATCGAGGAAGGTAAATTCCGTCCCGATCTTTTCTATCGGCTCAACGTGTTCCACATCGTCCTGCCGTCCTTGCGCGAGCGCCGCGAAGACATCCCGCTGCTCGTCAATCATTTCGTCCGGAAGTTTTCGCTCCAGATGAACAAGAAGATTAATCGCGTGAATCCGGTTGCCATGGACCTGCTCCAGCAACAGCCCTGGCCCGGCAACATCCGCGAGCTTGAGAATGCGATCGAACGCGCGATGGTGGTTGCGCAGGAGCCGGAAATCCGGGAGCAGGATTTTATCTTCAAGACCCAGGCAACTGCATCCAATGGTGTGCCCAAGTCACTGGAAGACATGGAAAAGGCTCACATCCTGCGCGTCCTTGAAGAATGTGGCTTTAACCAGACCCGCACGGCGGAAACGCTCGACATCGATCGTGTAACTCTGCATCATAAGCTGAAAAAGTATGGCTGGAGCCGCCCCGTCGAGACCAGATAAAGAGATGGTGAAGGCAACGCGATGAACAAGATGCTCGATCTGTTGCCCGTCGGAGACCTCGACCCGCGACTCTTGCACGGTCTCGCTCTGCCGCTCGCCAATTCCTTTCGCGTCCCTGTCCGTATTCTCGACGAGCGGCTCGATCCCCAGGTCGCTTTCCATTCTGAGCGCGGACAGCATCATTCTTCCGAAATTCTTCAAGCCATGCAGAAATACGCGAACCGCGGCGCATGGCGCGTGCTCGGCGTCACGGCCGCCGATCTTTACATCCCCATTCTGACGTTTGTCTTCGGCGAAGCCCAAATGGGAGGTCCTTGCGCCATCGTCTCCCTCCATCGCCTGCGCCAGCAGTTTTACGGACTTCCTCCCGACTCCGATCTCCTGCTCGACCGCCTCGTCAAGGAATCCGTTCACGAGGTCGGACATACCGTCGATCTCACGCACTGCGACGACTATTCCTGCGCCATGGCTCCCTCCCACGCCGTCGAATGGATCGACCTGAAAGAGTCGACCCTGTGCTCCAACTGCCAGGAGCGCGCCCTCGACGCCGTGGGCTAGGGAAGTTTCTGATCGATGCACTCGGAATCCTGAGGTGATCCAAATCCCGTAGAACCGCCGTCAACCTGTCGAGCTGCCTTCAGATTTCGTATCATGGTCGAGTCATCTTTAGGAGCGATCCATGATCTCTGCTGAGGAAACCGTCTCTGGCTCAACCAAGCTGTCCGTTCATCCTCCAAAGCGACTGCTGTATGGCCCCGGCCCGACCCAGGTGCACCCTCGCGTTTACCGGGCGATGGCCCAGCCGATCGTTGGACATCTCGACCCTTATTTCTTCGAGATCTCGCAGGGCGTGCAGCGCATGCTGCGCGAGGTGTTCGGTACGAAAAACGATCTGACGCTTCCCATATCCGCCACCGGCAGCGGAGGCATGGAGACAGCCATCTCGAACTTCGTCGAACCCGGCACGAGGATCTGCATCCTTGCCGCCGGGTTTTTCGCCGATCGCATTACCGAAATGGCAAAACGTCATGGCGGCATTGTCGTCCGCTTGGAGAAGCCCTGGGGAGAGCCGTTCGACCTGAACGAGGCCGCCGATTGGATCCGCCGCGAGCGCCCGCAGGTAGTGGCCTACGTGCAGGCTGAAACCTCAACCGGTGTGTTCACCGAAGGCAAAGCAATCTGCTCCGCCGCGCACGATGTTGACGCCATCGTGATCGCCGATTGTGTGACTTCGCTGGGCGCAATGCCCGTAAAGATCGACGAAACCGGAATCGATGTCGCCTATAGTTGCACCCAGAAGGGCTTAAGTTGCCCTCCCGGGTTGAGTCCCGTGACGATCTCTCCGCGCGCCTTCGATCGGCTCAAACAGAGGAAGCACCCGAACCGCAGCTGGTACTTTGATCTTGCGCTGATTGCCGACTACCTGACGCAATCGCATCGCTACCACCACACGGCTTCTGCGACCTTGTTCTATGCGCTACACGAAGGGCTGTCGCTCATCGAAGAAGAAGGACTCGAGAATCGCCTGCAACGCCATCGCCATGCGCATGAGCAATTTGTTCACGGGATCGAAGCCTTGAGAATGAAGATGCTCGTTGCGCCGTTCCACCGCATCTGGAACCTGAACACCCCCTGCGTACCGGCCGGAGTTGACGACGCCAAAGTCCGGTCGCACCTACTACGGAAGAATGGGATCGAAATCAGCGGAGGCTTTGGCCCCCTGGCCGGGAAGATTTTCCGTATTGGAATCATGGGTCCGTTGGCGACGGAAGAAGGCGTGAGTAACTTCCTCACATGCTTTGGCGAGGCGTTGAAGGATGCGGGATGCCACTGAGGTAATTTCAGTTCTCAGTTCCTGTTTCTCAGTTCCGGGTTGTCGGTTCCCAGACAATTTTCTTCGTTGGCCGGTCTACTAAAATTATTGAGTTAGCGGGATTTTCCTTGCACAGTCTGAGCGACAGGGAGTTAGAGGTACAATCTTGAGCGCGTGGCATTTAGCCGGCAAAGCTGGGCTTCTTTCGGAAGTCCGGGCGCGACCGAAGCGCAACCACCGGGGCTGAAGCCCTCGCTGATTCTTCTCGACTTACGTGGCCCTGAGGAGCCTCTCTCGCATAGCGCCGCAATATTTGTGACTTCTTCCACAAGCTGCGAAGGCGTGCCCTTTCAAAGCCAATCTATGAGACTGCTTCTCATCTCAGAACGCATTCTCTCTTAAGTCAAACTTCTTCTGATCGCCTGTGCGGTTTCGGGCATAAAGGCTGAGACCTGGGACCACGAACCTTCCACAAAACCCTTGTGACTCGAATCACACTCCGCCAGTGAAGTTCTGCGCTCCTTCGGCGTCTGTGTCAGTAATTCGTCATTTACCTTAAATAACCACGAATGTAATAAAGCCTTCTCTCTGCTAAGTCCTTACAAGTAGAAGCAAACTATTTCTAAACAAACGAATTTTACCACTTGGCCAGTTGCGTGCATGTCTTCTGTCACTCCATAAGAAGTTATTAAGTGGAGAAGACAGGGACCAGCCAATGCTTCAGAAATGCGCCAACCCCGGGTGTACAGTTCCGTTCCGGTCGATGCATGAAGGCAAACTATTTCTGGCCGAAACTCTCGAAAACGATCCCGAGCAGCCGTTCGATGGCAGCCGCCGCAAAATGCGCAAACGCGAGCACTTCTGGTTGTGCGGCGCTTGCTCAACTCACTTCACGCTCCACTTTGATGCCAACCTGGGAATGTTGACCGTCCCTCTCACCGAACGAGCAGGTCTACGTTCCTCGAGAGCGCGGTCGGCAGTTGCGAATGGCGCATGAGAGAAAGGGTCATGGATTTCTTCATCCCAAAACGCCTCCCTTGCTCGGTTTGTGGTCTGGTGAGTTTCCGGCACGAAGGCTGGTTTCTGGTAGTTGAGAATCGCTGGCTCGACCACCTGAAGATTCTGAGCTGGCATCCGTCGCTGGCTACGCAGAAGAAAGTGCGCTCCGCCTGCTGCAGCCGGCATCTTCGGGTGCTGATCGCCCACTGGCTCGATCAAGCGAGCCTTCGACTCATTCCCCACGCGGAGCCGCCAAGCCCGATCACCAGCGATCCGGCGTTGCCCGACTTTAGTCTCGATCATCGCTCAGCCGGTCATCTCGTCGGTGAGCTGTCCATTCACCGCGAAAGCCTGTCGCGCGTCTGGACAGGGTCGGCGGCAACCCTCGAGTCTATCCTTGATGCTCTGATTCCGGGTTCCAACGAATGCGCACGTCGCACACTTGAGTTTCCGCTTTTTGCCTCTTCTCCGGGACCCCCGCATGGACTTCCTCTCCATTAAAAGCGCCGGCAGATCCTGACCGAGTCGGAACTCAGCTTTGCGAGTGATTCCTACGACGAAGTCCGGGTCTGCTGGCGCTCCCTCCACGTATGCCAGTCTTTCCCTGTCATTTCCGCCATCGCGCTTGCGGCCTTCGCCAGCCAGTTTCCTTTGCGCGCGTGCAAGTCCTTCAAGATCGCTCGTCTCTTTTCTTCTGTTCCGGCATGAACGTTCGCGGTCTCTCGACCCATCGCTTCCAGAAGACGGCACTCGCCGCGCGCTGTGCCGAGCGTCTCCAGTTCGATGCGAGAGCAATGCGGCGACAAACGCCGCACAATCCAATGTCCGCGCAGTTGGACATATGGATCGGGACAGCGGACGGAGCGCCGGAGAATTGCCCCGTACAGAATCTCTCTCGGCGCCTTTGGATCGACCCAATGCGATGCCGACGGAGCGAGTGCCTTGGCCTCGCGGGCAACTCGGCCGCCTTTCCAATCCGCCAGAGCGACCAGCCGGACACGACCCAGACTGCCCAATCCAGCCACTCGCCGTACCAAACGATATTGGATTCCGCGCTCGGGCAATAAGTACTCGACCGCCTCGCGCGCGCTTTCCGGGGCGACTCCCCGGACGGCGGGCAGGCGATCCATCTTCTGCCAGAAGACGACCGGATCGCGGAGTTTGCTTTCGGCAATTGCGCGCAACCAGACATGCTCCTCTTCCAGCACAAACGGACGGCCGCCCTGCTCCATCCCTCGCTGATACCCGCTGAGAATGGACTCGGCCGAGTCTTTTGGCTTCATCGTCAGGCGTTCCTCGCGGACGGCAAGCAAGGCGCTGGTTGCTAGCCTCACCAAGTCCATCGTGTACGGATAAACGCAGGCCTCGTCAAAATCGTTGATGCCCCATATCAGTCTTCCATCGGTGTCGCGCCAGGTGCCGAAGTTCTCGACGTGGAGATCGCCGACGGAGAGCAGATTTGGCACACGCCACAGGTCGGCGCAAACCTCGTCCCAAACCTGCAGCCAGCGGTAGAACGTCGCGCGGAAGAACGAGAACTCGGATTCCGCCATGCGTTCGTGCTTCAGGCGCAGGTCGGAGTCGACGATTTGCAGATGCTGCGCGAGCCACTCCTCATACTTCTTCGTAGCCTTGATGATGTTCATGGTTTCGTTGGCAATGCTGGATAGCAACGATAGAAAGGCAAGAACCGGCTGTCAAGGCGGCATTCAAGAGGGGAATAAACACCCGCGCCCCAGGCGCGGGGCGCGGGCAGGAGGGAGCAACTAGAAGCAAGGCTAGCTGCTGTAAAAGGCCGCGTTCTTTTCGAGGAATTCTTTCTTTTCCTCGGGAAGATCTTCAGCCGCAAAAATCGAGTCAGATCCGCAGGCCGGAACACAGGCTCCGCAATCGATGCAGCCGGCGGGATCGACGTAAAGTTGGGTCACTTCTTCAAGCTTGGGCTCGTCTGTTTTGGGATGAATGCAATCGGTGGGACAAACCTCTACGCAAAGATTATCTTTAATACAGCTATCGGTAATCACGTACGTCATGTTGTTCTGATTCCTTCCTCACTCATCCACAAAACTAAAACCTTCGCGTTTTGCGCGCGGTGATGAACGTCACAGGTCCGCGTAGCCTATCCGTCACACCGATCTGTGATGTAAATCACAGCCTGAACGTACAACAAAGTGTAAAAAGTAAACACATTACTAGAAACAAGGAAGTAGATAGCATTGCCCGGCCCAACCCCACGACCCCACATGCCGCCACCTGGCGGCGGGCCGGGCACTCGCTAACCACCGAGCTGAGCACCCGCAAATTCATTTCCTCTTCCAAACGACAAGCGGTGCTCCGCGAGCGCGCTTAACTCTCCTGCGGTATACGCTATACTCTTTGGTTCCCAGACATGTGTTCCCGGACATTGTCGTTGGCGCAATTCTCAAGGGTTGAAAGAGTAGATCCGCGCTGTAAATCGTGGTCCAGTGAAAACATCCATGTTCAAAGCACCAACCGAGTACCGATCAGGAGGCAATCGTGCGTCTGATTCCCCACGATGCAAAGTTCTTCGAGCTCTTCGCGGAGCTCTCCAGTTACCTTACCGACGGCGCCAAGCTTCTGCGCAGCGTTCTCGAGGATCCGCGCGACCTGTACATGCGGGTCGAGCAGATTCAAGCTGTCGAACATAAAGGTGACCGCGCTACCCATGCCATCATCACCAAGCTCAATCAGAGCTTTATTACTCCTTTTGACCGTGAGGACATTCACAAGCTAGCTTCCTCGCTGGACGATGTTCTCGACTTCACCAATGCCGCGGCGAACCGGCTGGTTATGTACAAGATCACCGAGCCACCGCCAGACGCGGCTGAACTGGCCGGACTTATCGTCCTGCAGAGCGAAGAACTGGCACGCGGCGTTTCGTTGCTGGAAAAGAACGGAGAAGTCATGAAGCATTGTGAAGAGGTCAACCGGCTGGAGGATGAGGCCGATCATGTCAGCCGCAGGGCCATCGCACGCCTGTTTGAGAGCGAGAAAGATCCCATCAAGCTCATTAAGCTAAAGGAACTTTATGAAGTATTGGAGATGGCGACCGATAAGGCTGAGGACGCGGCGAATGTGCTCGAAGCCATCCTGCTGAAGAGCGCCTGATCTGACGGCGGGCTTAAGCTTAACGCAACTATCACAAACACCTTGGAGGACGCGCTTTCCCGGTGCATACCGACGTCGTACTGGTTCTAATCACCATCCTGGTAGCCCTCATCTTCGACTTCGTGAATGGGTTTCACGATTCGGCGAATAGCATCGCTACAGTCGTCTCGACTCGTGTGCTGTCTCCGAGGCTAGCCGTTTTGTGGGCGGCCACATTCAATTTTCTAGCCGCATTCTTTTTGGGAACTGCCGTTGCGAAGACCATTGGGACCGGGATGATTCGTCTTGAGTTCGTGAATCAAGATGTAGTTCTCGCAGCCTTGTTTGGCGCGATTGTCTGGGATCTCCTAACCTGGTGGTGGGGTCTGCCAACCTCGTCTTCGCACGCCTTGATCGGCGGGTATGCGGGCGCAGCGATGGCGAATGCAGCTCTGCACCACGGCATCAATACTGTCTTCTCCGTCATCATCCTGGAGGGGTGGTACAAGACGCTGATCTTCATTGTGGTCGCACCCATCATTGGACTGGTCCTGGGCTTCATTTTCATGCTGAGCTTGTATTGGATCTTTCGGCACTCCGCACCGCAGCCAGTCGATCGACTATTTCGAAAACTGCAGCTGATTTCGGCGGCAGCGTACAGCTTGGGACACGGTGCGAATGATGCCCAGAAAACCATGGGCATTGTCGCCGGTGCGCTTTACACAGGCGGATTCATGAGCAAATCTGACATGTTGGGAAGCTGGGGCCATCTGCGTTGGCCGATCATTTTGGCCGCTCATGCCGCGATTGCGGCGGGAACCTATCTGGGCGGCTGGCGCATTGTTAAAACCATGGGGCAGAAGATCACGAAGCTCAAACCCGTGGGCGGATTCTGCGCGGAGACTGCGGGAGCCATCACTCTGTTCGCCACCGCCCTGGCCGGAATTCCAGTCAGCACTACTCACACGATCACGGGCGCCATCGTCGGAGTCGGCGCGGTCCATCGGCTGTCCGCAGTGCGGTGGGGTGTTGCCGGGCGCATCGTCTGGGCTTGGATTGTGACGATACCCGCTGCGGCCCTGATTGCTTCGGTCAGTTTCGCGATCATGAACCGCTTCGCGTGAGACGGCAAATCTAAAATGCCGACCGTAGCTGTCGTTGGCGTTTGAGACACGCGCAGTTTGTGCGATCGAGTCCGGTCATTGTTTACTGCGAACAGGCAGGGGCGCCGGCTGACTTGTAAACTTTCCCGTCCTTCATGACAAACTCTACATTTTCGAGGACGCTGATATTTTTCAGCGGATCAGCGGTAACCGCAACCAAGTCAGCGTACTTGCCAACTTTCACCGATCCGATCTCGCTCGAACGACCAAGCAGATCCGCCGCGTTCGACGTGGCCGCCTGAATCGCCTGCATAGGGGTCATCCCATACTTCACCATGAAGGCGAACTGCTTCGGGCTTGATCCGTAGGGGCAGACGCCCAGATCCGTCCCAAACGCCATTTTTACTCCGGCTGCAACTGCCTTGCGGAAATTCTGCCGGTGCTTCTCGCCCAATTCGCGATCATGCTCAAGAAAGTCGGCGGGAATGATTCCCTTCTTGCCTTCTTCCTGAATACATTCTTCGTCGTATATATCCATATCGAGGTAGGTTCCGTGCTCTTTGGCCAGCGCAATTCCCTCGTCGTCAATCAGCGTCGCATGTTCGACGGAGGCCACGCCCGCGCGAATCGCGTTCTTGATTCCCTGCGCGTTGTGCGCGTGCGCGGCAACACGCAGTCCAAAGCTGTGCGCTTCGTCGACTGCGGCTTGCAACTCTTCTAGAGTGAACTCGGTCGAGTTCGGGCTGCTGCCGTGGGTCAACACGGCTCCTGTGGAGAGCACTTTGATGTGGTCCGCGCCGTTGTGGGCCAGTAAGCGCACCTTTTGGCGAACCTCCCATGGACTATTCGCCTCGCCGTAGTGCAAGTCCCATGGCAACTGAATGTCGGGGGCCTGGCCCGTCATCGCTCCGGCACCGCCTGTGATTGTGATGTATGCACCCGCCACGTACATGCGAGGACCGATGATGTCTCCCCGGGCAATCGCGTCGCGCAGCGCGACGTCGTTGAGCGCACGATATGTGCCTACGTCGCGCACGGTGGTAATACCGGAAAGCAACGTGGCGCGAGCGTTCGGCACGGATTCGAGCACGATATGCGAAGCGGTTTTACTGAGCACATTGAAGGGCTCGCCATTCTGCAGCGCGTTTCCGTCGGCAAGGTGGGTGTGGCAATCGATCAAACCCGGCAGGACCGTCTTGTCTGAGAGGTCAATCCACTTCGCATCGGCGGGAATGTGCAGTTCCCTGCCCACTGCGACGATCTTGTTGCCTTCGATCAGGATCTGTTGATCTGTCAGCACCGTGCCTGAATCTGGATCGATCAGCCGGCCGGCTTTCAACACGATCACTTGCGCGGGCGTAGAGACACTGAGAGCCAACGCCCAAAGAACCAAAAGCAGTTTTTTCACGAAATCCCCCGGAAAGGTTCGTAGCCTTTTATGCTGAATCAGTCTGCGGCAAGACCGCTTCGGAGTCCACTCTTCAAATCCGCTGCCAACAACTGGTGAAACAGCTGCTCTCCTGCTTCACGGCGAGCCGACAGTCGTCCCGCTCCGTAGGCGCGCGATTTCAGGCCACGCTGAACGGCCTCGCAAATTCCGAGGTCTTCGTCCTGAACGCGATTGCCGACGGCTACACTCTCCTCGTTGTAAGCGCGTGAAGCTTCGCTCACATCACTGAAATAGAAATCGAAGATCACGCGGGAATGATCCACATCGATCGGGATTACGAGGTTCGTATCCAGGTAGCCCTCATAGCAATTGAACATGAAGTTGGGATGCAGCCAAAAATACCAGGCGCGATCGCCCTTGCGCGTCGATCCGGTTGCGGCATCCTCGTCAGAACTCACCATCGGACTCGACTGCAGGCAATATCGGCCGTCGTTTTCGATCGTGTATTGCTTGTAATCGAGAACGGAGCTGAGGCCTTTATGCAGATGCGGCACATGGTATCCGCCATCGAGGTAGTTGTCGACGAAAACTTTCCAGTTGCAGTGGATGTCATAGGTCTTACTGGTGAAGTAATGGAGCTTGCTCAGGCCAAGCGGAGCGACCCGCGCGGCCAGCCCTCCGAGAAACTGAGCGAGCGGCACGGCCTGCGGATCCAGATTGACAAAAACGAACTGCTCCCAGGTTTCGACCTTCACCGGGACCAACCCATTGTCTTCGCGCTTGAAATTCTTGACGCCCTCGAACTCAGGCATGCCCTTGAGCGTGCCGTCGAGTCCGTAATTCCAGCCGTGGTACGGACAATGGAGAATCGATGCGAGGCCGCAGCGCTCGGTCACCACCGCCGCGGCATGGTGACGGCACACGTTGTAAAAGGCACGCAGGACGCCATCGTTGCCGCGCACAGCGACCAGTGGCTCACCAGCCACGGTCGCTGTCACAAACTGGCCAGGCTTTGCCACCTGATCGACACGCCCCATTACTTGCCAGGTTTTCGAGAACACGGTCAGCCGTTCCAGCTCTGCGATGCGGGCGTCAACATACCAGGGCGCGGGAATCGTCGAGGCCTCTGCCAGAGGGGCTCTCGCGTCGTAGCTGGCGATGATCTGCTCCAATCTGCTATTCAAGGCTTGTTCCCTTGCGCATGTTCCGAGCCGATCGCGCGCCGTAGCAAATCGACAAACTGCTCGATGCGCGCTTCTTTTTTCTCCGGTACGGGACCGGTCTTTCGAAACAGTCCGGGATCCAATTCCTCGGTGAGCAGCGCATCCTGAAAGCGATCCATGGTCCATTCCAGAATGGAACCGATCATGTCAACATCGAGGTCTGAACGCAACTCACCGCGCTGAACGCCAAAACTCACGAAGTCGTGCCAGCCATAGGGGTCTTCGGTCACCAGGAAGCGGTTGATCTCCCGCCGGAGCGCAAGGTCGGTACCGTAATTGCCGACAAGATAAATGCGGTAGGAAACCCAGTTATCACGCACCATGTTCTCGGTCCGTCCCAGCCAGTACCGCAAAATTTCAAAGAACCCCCGCTCCTGCACCTCCGCCGGAGCCTGCATGTATTTGGGAAACGATTGGACTGCTTTCTTATAGGCTTCGAAAAATAGGCCGTCTTTGCTCTTAAAATGCTGGAACACCGATCCCTTGGCAATTCCCAGTTGTCCCGCAATGTCTTCCACGCGCGCGGCGCTGTAACCGCGCTCCGCAAAGTGGCGGATCGCCACTTCGACGATTCGACCTCGCTTCGCCTCCGAGCGCGGACGCGGCTTGCCGTCTCTGCGCAACTGCGCTGGTTTTGCCAAACTGCTTGTAATTCCCTCCAAAACAGGCCCCCTCAGTGCTTATTTTGACCCTAGGTCAATGCAAAGATATAGCAAGTTAACCGATTTATCAAAGGCTGTTCTTATACGTTCGATGATCCCCCATGAAACTGCCTGAGTTTTTTGACCTGCGGTCAGCGCCGGTTATAAACGAATGATTCCCTCCGCATCGTTCACGAAACGAAAACGTCTAATGAAAGTCTAATGTTCTCAGCGCAATCTCAGGAGACTTCCCGTGAATGAAACCACCCAGCAATACACCCAGCGACTTCTCAGCTACACCGACAGTGAGGAGCCGCTGAAAGTGCAAGCCGCCACGCCGAGGAAACTCGAACGCCTCGTCAAAGGCGTGAGCACCGCGAAACTGCGCAAGCGGCCTGCGCCCGACAAATGGTCCGTTGCGGAAATTCTCGCTCATCTTGCCGATGGCGAGATCGTGATCGGCTGGCGCATGCGTTCCATCCTCGGCGCGCCAGGAACGCAAATTCAGGCCTATGACCAGAATGCGTGGATCGAAGCCCTGCACTACGAGAAACGCGATCCGCGTAAGGACCTGCTCCAGCAACGCATCCTTCGCGAAGCCAACCTGGCCCTGCTGAAAACGCTAACGCCGGAGCAATGGAAGCAATTCGGCACGCACTCCGAGCGCGGACAGGAAAGCATCGAGCGCATCGTCCGCATGGTGGCAGGCCACGACCTGAACCACCTTCAGCAGATCGAGCGCATCCTCGCGCCCAAGAGGAAATAAATTATTGGGGAAATTTACTTTCGGGGAACGGAATTCTACGCCAAGGCTCGCCGGCGGAGAACCCACTTGTGGATAGTGACGGTTTTTAAACTACCAAATTACAAAATTACCAATTACCCAATCTTCCTACGAGCTTCCAATCCATATCCCCGCAATAAACACCAGCACTCCGCCCACCACCACCTGAAACGCCGCCGACAGCAGGGGAGTATCCATATATCGGTTTCGAATCCACGCGATCGCTCCCAACTCGAATGCGACCACAATCATTGCGGCGATGAACGCTGCGTGGAAATTCGGAATCAAGAAAGGCAGGGTATGTCCGATCCCGCCCGCGGCAGTCATCAATCCCGTCACGGCGCCGCGCAGCACCGGACGTCCTCGTCCCGTCAGCGACCCGTCGTCTGACAGCGCCTCGGCAAACGCCATCGATATCCCCGCGCCGATCGAAGCCGCCAGCCCGACCAGAAATGCGTCCTTGCTGCTGCGCGTCGCAAAGGCCGCGGCAAACACTGGAGCCAGGGTTGAGACCGATCCGTCCATCAGGCCGGCCAACCCGGGCTGCACGATCTGCAGAACAAACAATCGGCGCTGCGCTTCTTCTTCCGATTTCTTGTCGTCCGGCGTGATCTCTTCTCCCAGAGCCTCTGCGGCGTTCTGGTGCTTGCGTTCCACTTCTTCGAGATCTCCCAGGAGTTTTCTGATCCCGGCGTCCGAAACTTGCGTGATAGCCTTTTTATAGAACTGGCGCGTCTCCAGTTCCATGAGCTCAGCCTGTTTTCGAACGTCTGCAATCTTGAGAGGACGCGTCAGCCAAAAAGGTCGGCGCTGAATGAATCCCTTGACATCCTGCCGCCGCATGAGGGGAATGTGTTCTCCGAAGCGCGCGCGATAAGTCTCAATCAGCGCGGCCCGGTGTCCCGACTCTTCCTTCTGCATGTCATCAAACAACTTCGCTGTCGCTGGATAGGTGTCGCGCAGCCCATCGGCGAAATCCGCATAGACGCGACCGTCTTCTTCTTCAAATGCAATCGCCAGCGCCAGAATTTCGCGCTCGGATAAGTCTTTAAACTTTCGAGCCATGCCGCGAACTCCTCCTCACGTGCCCTGCCCTGCTACAAACCGGGAGGCGAGCAGAAAATCATAGCTGAAGCACGAGGTTGACGCAGTAGGTTTCTGATTTCTGTGATCATTGAACGAAATCCTGCGCTGAAGTTATCCGGCAAATCTTGCATTCCCGCTGGCCTGCAGACTTTGCCCGCCGCGACTCTCCGGCGTCATGACGGGCACGTAACCCGCTCAAAACTATAGCGCTTATGTTTTTCGAGGGAATGGAATCGCGGATGCTACCTCTTCTGTGTTCCACGATGAACGTTGCGGTCTGCGCGGTACGCGGAATGCAGTTCTATCTTCAGCGCGAGGGAAATCTATGTCTGTCTCGGGAATTTTCGGAAGTAGTTTCAGCAATAGCCAGAACGTTTCCGCCACGAATTACCAACTGCAGAACTCAGAATTTCAGCAACTCGGCCAGGATCTCACGTCGGGAAATCTCTCGGCGGCGCAGTCCGATTTTGCGACATTGCAGCAAGCGTTCACGCAGTCGTCGGCCGTTTCTTCGTCTTCCAGTTCGAATCCGGTCGCGCAGGCTTTTCAGCAACTGTCTACCGACCTCAAGTCAGGCAATCTGTCCGCGGCACAAAAGGATTACACCACCATCCAAAAAGATCTCAACACAACGTCACGGCATCTTCACAATCATCACCTCCCCAGAATTGGAAGCGGCCCCGGCATGGACGACCTGCTGCAGGAACTGAATCAGTCTGGCACAACCGGTTCCGCGACCGCTGCGCAATCGGCCAGCGCGGCCGATGCGCAACAGACCTACGCGAGCTTGCAGCAACAACTTGAGCAGTCAGCACTGGGCGACGGAAGCCAGTCCGCCATCGCCAGCATGACGAGCGATCCTGTTTCCTTGCTGGCATAGGCGCGCACATTGGCCGAGGCAGGCCACGGAAGACGGTTAGGATCGGGCATAAGGAATTTTGCTGGTTACACAAAAAATGGCGCGAGGATTACCTCGCGCCTCGATTTCGATGCCTGCCGGCCTATTTATCTGGCCGCGCGCGCTGCCTCGATCGCCTCATGCAACTCATGCTCGGCCGCCCGCAGGTGCTCTTCTGCCTTCGCGCCGTGTCCCGCCATATCGTAATGATTGGCTGCGCGGGCATGATCCATTTCTTTCATCGCTTCTTGCACATGGTTATGCGCTCTTTCCAGATCCGCCCAGTCGTGCACTTTTTCGGCGAGCGCGATACCGGCGGCAAACGACAAACATACTGACAGAATGGTGACGATCATTGTTTTCTTCATAGATTTTCCTCTCAAGAAGTGTGATTTCTGTTACTGGAGCACGCGGATACGTTATTCTCCCTAGCGAACTCCCTACAGTCAAAGAAAATAGACCGCCAATCGGCAATCGCCGTTACCTTAGGCGGTTCCTCCTCTTTCGCGTTGTGCTGCAATCCAGCGGGGCGTTGGAGAGCTGATTTCAGGATTGGACGTTGCAATCTGAAGAGCGAACTTGCGCTCCTAACCCGCCATTATCATGCTCCCATGGCGACGCCCTATCACTTTCGTAATATCGCTCCCATGTGTCTAGTAGGTTCTAATGAACTAGCACTTCAATTGGAACTTCGACATGGATCGACTGGCTCTTTGCTTGGCGGCACAAACGTCACTCGCGTTCGGAATGGCCGGAGTTTTATGGCCGGATAAGTTCTCGTCCTTCTTTGAAACCTTGATGTTCCCATGGACGGCAAGCTATCGCTTTGTCCGCTTGAACGGAGTCGCAGCGATTGGACTATCGATCGTTCTCCTGCTCAGGCTATTTGGGATTCGATCGTGAAGCGCGATTTCGAACTGTAAGCATTGAGAATGCGACCACTAGTTCGCCTCTATCGAAGCCAGCCCTGACGATCGATGCCTCAAAAGATCTTCCATAAGTAATGTCCCAGAAGCGCGGCCATCAGCAAACCGCCGACACCGCAAATCCAAAACAGGAAGTTGGCGGTCAACTTGGGAGAATTGATTTCCTTCTTGTCCATCTTTATCGTCACCACCTCACAAGGAATTCCCCAGACCGACCCGCTCGGCACCGGGTTTCGCCCTTCCTTGGATGCACTTCTTTGACCTTGGGACTAGAATTCGTTTAAGTGAGGTAATCGAGCCAATGCAGGCAGAATCGAAACCGGAACCTGGTCCGCGTCAAGCAGCCGAACATGTCGCGGCAGCCAGCCAGTTGTTGAAGACTTTGCAGACTAAAATTGGAGAGCACCCCGAAATTGGAGAAGCCGTCAATAAACTCGAAATGGCGTTAGCCATTCTGGGGGTGCAGACTGGCGGTCTGCTCTGATATCTTGCCGAAGCCAAGTCCCGTAACGCCAAGAACTGCACTCGTGGAATTCCGGTTCTAAACTCGTTCAGCCTGCCTTTGCATCTTTCGCGCGGGAGTAGACCTGCAGGTCTGACTCAACCATGTCGCGGACGAGTTCCCGAAAAGTAATTCGAGGAGACCATCCCAGATGCTCACGCGCCTTACTTGCGTCTCCCAGCAAGACGTCGACCTCGGCAGGACGGATGAAACGATCATCCAACACCAGGTATTTGTAGGGATCAAGGTCAAGCAAGCCGAAGGCGCATTCCAAGAACTCGCGCACGGAGTGCGTTTCTCCCGTTGCAATGACGTAATCATCGGGCTCATCCTGCTGCAACATCCGCCACATTCCTTCGACATACTCGCGCGCATGGCCCCAGTCCCGTTTCGCTTCGGCATTCCCCAATCGAATCTCGTGTAGCAATCCCAGCTTGATTTGAGCTGCCACAGAAGTGATTTTGCGCGTGACAAATTCCATCCCGCGTCTGGGCGATTCGTGATTGTACAACATGCCGCATGAGGCATGAAGCTTGTAGGCTTCGCGGTAGTTCCGTGTCAGGTGGTAGCCTGCGACCTTGGAGATCCCATAAGCCGAGCGCGGACGAAACGCTGTCAGCTCATTTTGCGGAGCGGGCGCGGAACCGAACATTTCGCTGGAACCGGCAAAATAAAATCTCGCCTTCGGAACAACATCCCGGCAGGTGGACAGCAGATAGTGTGTGCCGTTGACGTTCACCTCGAAGGTTGAAAACTCGTCTTCAAAGGAATAGCTGACGTAGCTCTGGGCGGCGAGATGGTAAACCTCGTCCGGCTGTACCGCCGCCACTACCTTCATCAGGCTGGGATAACTCTCCAGGGATGCGGCATGCAGGTGAAGCTTTCCCAGCAAGTGCTGAATTCGGGACAGCCGGTGCTGCGGGTCTTCGATTGCGACGCGGCGGACAACGCCGTGAACTTCATATCCTTTTTGGAGCAGAAGCTCCGACAGGTAGCTGCCGTCCTGCCCTGAGATTCCGGTAATAAGCGCTCGTCTCTGGCTAGCCATGTTTTGTCTCGAATGAACGAGTTTATCTGAGATCGTCACGTTGCGGAAAGTCCGGGATGCCGATGTACTTGGGGGATTGTGGGACGCGCGGCCAAAATTACGATGCCGCGTAGTAATGACGGGCATTTTGCGCCTTTGGATGCAAGTTGTTTCACTCTATCGCGGGTTGGAGAAGCGGTGTAAACTCGGCCAGCGGAATAATGCCGTGGGTTCTGGCTCCGCATCGCAGACCCGAAGAATCTTCCAGGAAGCTGTCAGTTAAAAAAGGAGAAATCATGATTCGAAGAGTAAGTGTGCTCTTGCTCACGCTCGCCGCATTGTTGGCGGTCATGAGCGCTGTTTCCCAGGCGCAGTCGCAGGCGCTTTTGACCCGCCATACCCGCGATATTGTCGTCAGCGGAGAAGTGCCGTCGGTGGGCCGAGTTCCCGCAACGCAAACCATCCAACTTTACCTCATGCTCGGGCTTCGCCATCAGCCGGAACTCCAGAATTTCCTCCGGGAACTTTATGATCCCCACAGCCCGTCATATCGCCATTTTCTGACTGTCGAAGAATTCACGGCGCGATTCGGTGCGAGCCAGGAAGATTACGACACGGTCGTTCGTTTCGCCAAAGCGAACGGATTCAAGGTGGGCGACGCTGCCCGCAACCGCATGCTTGTGCCCGTCAAGGGCACCGTCGCTGAGATCGAAAAGGCCTTCCATGTGCAGATGGGTCTCTACCAGCACCCTACTGAAAACCGCACTTTTTATGCTCCCGATCGGGAACCAACCGTGGATCTGCCATTCCAGCTCTGGCACATTTCGAACCTGGACAACTATTCCATTCCGCGTCCGAACTTCGTGAAAAGAGATATCAAAGTAAAGCCCAATGCCACAACCGGCTCTTGCCCCGGCGCGTCATTCTGCGGCAGCGATATGAGAGCGGCGTATTACGGAACTGGATCGCTCAATGGAGCGGGCCAGACGCTCGGCTTGTTCGAATTGCTGGGCACCGATTTGGCGGACCTTCAGACCTATTACCAGAACGCCGGTCAAACCCTGAATGTTCCCATCACTCTCTTCTCTGTAGATGGTGCGCAGACGAGCTGTCTTGCGGCAGATGGCTGCGATGACACCGAACAGACCCTTGACATGACGCAAGCTCTCGGCATGGCGCCGAATCTTGCGAGCCTGGTAATGTATATCGGAAACACAGAAACGCCAATCTTCCAGGCAATGGCGACGGCGAGCCCGCTGAACGCGCAGCTGAGCTGCTCGTGGTACTGGAATCCGGCAGACCCGAAGACACTCGATCCAATCTTCGAGGAGTTTGCGGGGCAAGGGCAAAACTTGTTTGACGCGGCCGGCGACAGCCATGATTGGCAGGAGAGCGGTTCTATCTGGCCGGCTGACGACGCGAACCTCGTCTCAGTAGGCGGGACGGATTTGGAGACTCAGAGCGCGGGCGGCCCCTGGAAGTCGGAAACCGCATGGGCGGACGGCGGTGGCGGCATTTCGCCGAACGACATTCCGATTCCTTCCTGGCAGGTGACGACTGCCGATGGCTGTTCCAATTGCTCCAAGACCTATCGCAACGGCCCGGATGTTTCCGCAAACTCAAATTTCACCTTTTACGTCTGCGCAGACCAAACGACCTGCACGGAAAACGATTACGGTGGAACCAGTTTCGCGGCGCCCATGTGGGCAGGCTACCTGGCTCTGGCCAATCAACAGGCGGTTGCCAATGGCCAGTCGGTGCTCGGCTTCATCGACCCGGCTCTTTATCAAATCGGTTTGGGAGCCAACTACGACAACGATTTCCATGACATCACCAGTGGCAGCAACGGCTATGTGGCCACCGTGGGGTATGATCTGGCGACCGGTTGGGGCAGTCCGAACCAAGCGGGACTGATCAACGACCTGACAGGACTGGAAGTACCTTCTTTCGGCCTGACAGCAAACCCGAACTCGCTGACCGTTCAGCAAGGCAGCAACGGCACCAGCACAATCACGGTCAACGACTTCGATGGCTTTAGCGGAAGCGTGACCCTGAGCGCAACCGGTATGCCGAGTGGCGTGACGGCTGGATTCAGCCCGAATCCCACCAACATAACCAGCACGCTGACCATCACGGTTCCGGCTGGAACGCCGACCGGAACCTCCACGATTACGGTATCTGGCGTGTCAGGAACCTTGAGCAGCTCGACCACGATTGCACTCAAGATCACTGCCGCACAGGTTCCCGCTGTCGTTCTGACGCCGACTTCATTGACCTTCGGAAATGAAACCGTGGGAGGAACATCGGCTGCGAAAACCGTCACCGTGAGGAACAGCGGCACCGCCACCCTGGACATCAGCAGCATCGTGGCCAGCGGCGACTTTGCCATCAGTTCGACCACCTGCGGCGCCACGCTGAATGCAGGCTCGAGCTGCACGATTAAAGTGACGTTCACTCCGACCGAGCTTGGTGCCCGGACCGGAGACATCACCCTCACCGACAATGCCCCCAACAGCCCGCAACAGGTACCGCTCTCAGGTACAGGTATCGCGGGGGTTACATTGACGCCTGCCAGCGCGAAGTTCCCTGCTACGGCAGTGGGATCAACAAGCGCTGCCAAGACGTTCAAACTGTCCAACAAACAAAGCGTCTCGCTGACGGGAATCTCGATCTCGACGACTGGTGAGTTCAGCGTCTCTTCAACGACCTGTACATCGAGCCTGGCCGCGAAATCCAACTGCTCCATCAGCGTGGTTTTCAAACCCACGCAGACGGGCACGCTTACGGGAATATTGCAAGTTAGCGACAATGCTGCCGGAAGTCCACAGACCTCGACTTTGTCGGGAACTGGTAAGTAAGAGGAACCTTAATCCACTACTCAACGGGCGGGACTTCGGTCCCGCCCTTTTTGCATGGCAGGGCGCCATCAGAATCGCTACTGTGCCCCGGCCGCCTTTGCCTTGGCCGCAGCAGGCGCGGTGATGTTTATCGAATCGGGTTGAGTCCAGACCTCTTTTCCATCCGACATTTGCAGGCGGTTCATGGTGATTTTCAATTCGCGATGATCGACCTCAACCAGCAGATAGTGATAATTCACTTCCTTGCTCTGGTAGGGATCGCCCGGAGCGCGCTCGATCGGGTAAGCGTGCGCGCCACCGCCTCCGGTTACAAAATAGGTAATGCCGCCGTGCTCATGCCGTTCGTAGTTGTGGACATGGCCGCTAAACACGATCATGCGCGCCCTCATGTTCTGCTGACGCGACTCAAGCATCTGGGCCAGTTCTTTCTCTGCGGAGCGCGCAGAATGGCCGCCTACAAATATCTTCATATCCGATGAGCTCGTATAAGGCGGATGATGGAAAACGAGGAAGACAAAGTCCACGTCGGCCGGAAGGGCGTCGAGTTTCTGCTTGAGCCATTGCGCCTGCGGGCCGGAGTTCAGTTCCAAATTCGAGTCCAGCGCCAACATCAGAGTATTGGCGATGCGCACGGAATAGTAACGGCTGTTCTTCAAATCAGGATAGCGCTGGAAAAACTTCCCCAGCGCGACCTTCAAGTTGCCGTGCAATTCATGATTCCCGATCGCCGGGTAGACCGGAATTTTCTTCTCTCTCCAAACGGTGGTTTCCGAATCGTAGACTTTCCAGTCGTTGGGGTCACTTCCGTTGTAGGGGATGTCGCCGCCCATGGAAATGAACGCAGGGTGCGCGTCGGCAATGGCCTGCACCAGCGCCCTTCGAACCGGCGGATTCGAGGCATCGTGATCGTTAGGGTCGGTGAAGCGGGTGTCTCCGTAGGCGACGAAACGGAAAGGCTCGCTCACCTGCTGTTGCAACTCAACTGGAGGCGAATCAGGCTGCGCCATCTGGGAATGAGATTTGCAAGCCACGCAGCTCAGGAAAACGAAGATAAACGGCAAACATCCGATATGTTTCATTGGCGTCCCACGACCAGAATTTCAAACTGTCCATTTTCCGCCGTGGACAGGAATAGTTGATGAGTCTTGCGATCCAGCGCCATTGTCTTTACCCGCGGCAAAGTCTTCACGGTGCCAACTACAGAATACCTGTCAGGATCGTCATGGTGAATCGCGGTGATCGTGCCTTCACCGTTTGAATTGAAGACCAGCTTCGATTCAGGATCGAAACCGTGCATCCACGTGATCGCCGATTGGAAGTGTGGTAATAACCTTATCAGCCGGGAGCGGCGCGCACCATATTGGATCGTGGTCGCTCAGCTCGATCTTCACCGCCCGCACCGGCTTCCCCGTGGACGATGATTTCTGCTAATCGCTGGAGTGATCCGAGGAACATCTCGATACTTCGATGACAGTCGGACAAGAGCCCTGTGGGATCTGAAAAAACGTGACTCTTCTCTCCAATCTGAACGGACATTTCAGGTAGACCTTTCAAATACAAACGCTATCGCTCTCCACTGGAGTTTCGAACGTCCGAATCGACGCGATTAACAAACAGATAGAGACCGAAGCAAATCAAGAACATCAATCCTGAGAAGATCGCTGCTGGAAGAGCGCTAGTGCGTTTGCCTGCGAGAAATGATTCCAGCGCGACGCTTAGCAGCCATATCTGCACGATCAGCAGCACCGCAATGAGCGACATGGCGCCTGCAATAGCTGTTAATCCACGAGTCTTAGGTGGCAGTTCGATGTTTCCAGGCATAGCTATGACACCTTGATGTCCACGGCGACGATTCTCGCGTGAAGTTTGCATCCGGAAGCGAAACCAGCGGATTGAAGCACATCGACAGCAAACCCTTGATTTCTCCGCTGTGAATCGCATTCATGATTTCTTGCGCGCTGTAGCCGGGCTGAGGAAGTTCCTCCGGCCGTATACCCCAAACTCCCGCAATGTACTCGCGGGCCGCAGGGTCGGCAAGAGAACGCTGGCCTGGCAACTGATCGCACTTCTGCCCGTGCTCCCTCCCGCCTTGGCCATTGCCTTGGCCGGTAATCATGGTTGGACCAGATCCTTCGCGCCCGATGTTCCCTGTGGCAAGGGCGATATTTACGATCGCCGAGCAGTTCTCAACACCCTTTGATTGGTGTTCAAGACCGCGAGCGTGCATCAGGATCGCGGCCTTCGACTTCCCGATCCAGCGTGCCGCCTTCTCAATCGCTTCTGGAGGAACGCCCGTAATCTCCGTCGCTCGGCGGGGGTCCCACAGCTTTGCGTCAGCCGCCACGACTTCGAAACCGGTCGTATACTGATCGATAAACTCGCGGTCTTCGAGGCCGTCTCTCAAAATCACATGCAGCATTCCCAGAAGCAACGCGAGGTCCGTGCCCGGACGCAACGGAAGATACAAATCCGCGTTTCGCGTGATCGGCGTCATGCGTGGATCGGCGACGATCAATCGGCCGCCATTGTCACGACAGCGCCAGACGTAGTCGGTAGTAATCGGTGCGCACTCACCGACATTCGCGCCAATCACGAACAAGACCTCGGCTTTCGGAATCTCGCTCCATGGAATCGTGCTGCGGTCGATTCCGAACGCCAGCTTGTATGCGGTTCCCGCCGACACCATGCAGAGGCGGCCGTTGTAGTCGATGTGTCTTGTCCCAACAGCAACGCGCGCGAATTTTCCCAGCAGATAGGATTTTTCGGTGGAGAGCGACGCCCCTCCGATAAATTCGACGCGCACTCATCGGTCCGCCGATGATCTGTTTGCTCTAACTGAGTTTGCGACCTGCGCCGTTGATTCACTCCCAGGGGTGATGAGTTCCCATTCGATCCAGTCCTCACCAAAGAGTTCCACCGGATGTTGTGTCCGAATTGTTCCGTTCCCGCAGCAAAGGTCGTCCGCAGAGCAATACCTGTCGCATCCCCAGCAGATTCGCTCCGGATGCCTCGGATTGAGGGCCAGTTTCGGTTTCGACATGGCAGCTCCTAGTTGTACTCCAAGAGTCTTCTTTCGCCTGTCAACGCTCGCAATGGGGCGATGTCGTGCGTGAGTTCGACAGTTCCCAGGTATTTGCCCTGCTTGTCGCGCACGGCGAAGTAACGAATGTGAATAAACTTCCCATGAAAGTCGATCCAGAACTCCGCGACGTTTTGGCGGCCGGCGCGGAAGTCGCTGAGAATACGATCGACGACGTCTACGCTACTCGGAGGATGACAGTGTTGAACCTTGCGTCCGATGATTGCCTTGCTCCGCGCGAAGATGCGTTGCGGCCCCTCGCTGAAAAACGCGACCCGATCCTCGGCATCCACAAATGTCAGGTCAAGGGGGAGGGTTGAAAGCACGGACGTGAGTTGTTCAACAGTGACATGCCCGGTGGGCATGGTGATCGTGCCGTCGCCCGGAACAGTCGGGGTCGTCGCGCCTGCACTTCTTGGAGGCGTGTATCCTTCCTGCGGTTCTGCGAGGCACCAGCCGTATTGGGGCGAGGAAACCCAGATTTCAGCCCACTCATTTTCCGTGAGCGTTTGTTGCGACATCGGAAGAAGGATGTTCTCCTCCTTGAAAATCATCTCCTCGACAGCAGACAGCGCCGGCAATATCGAGCTGGCCGCCAGTTTCTTGCACTCCGGGACTGTAGGCTTGCAGCCGTGGACGGCTTGGTTCATGCTTTTGAGTGCAGCGCGGATGTCGTCGTCTTTTGCCCACATCACTTTTGACGGGCCGGTAATGCCATGCTTTTCCAGGAACGAAAAGAGTGCATGTTCCTTCCGCTGAAAGTGCTTGTCAACGTCCATTAACTCGTTCGCGCTCTGCCGCAATTGAAAGAGTTGGCTTTTGCAGTCCTGATCGTCTGGAAGCTCGGAAAGCTCGCTGAGCGTTGTACGCATCTTCACGATCACGTCCCGGATGGCCGCATTCTCCCGTCGAAATGTATCCACTGGATGGCCGGGAGCAATCGGGCTCGCCGGGAGCTGTACTAGGACTTCCCGTGTGACTTGCGAATGAAGATCGCACATGGACCGAACTTCTTCGACGGGCATGCCGCCTGAAATCAGTTCCTGCTCCATCGCCATAATTTCCAAAGGATTCGTCTGCCGCACCATCTCGCGCAACTGGGCTTTCACCGCGTCTGGAGCCTCGCCCTTATGAAGGTGCTGAATGACCTCTTTCAGGATTGCGATCCGTCGGGCGCGGTTATCAATAAGTTCGCTCATAATTGCTCCTGAGAGAACGATAGACTCGGTTCCGTAGTGCGACGATGACTTTTGTCACGAGGCATACTTGCTTTTTCGGAGTGAGAAGAACCGGGGCGTTTTTGCGGCCTATCGGATGGCGACCTGGTCAGCTTTTTTGGCCCCGGCGCTTGCAATAGCTTGACTTGCAACGACTTCGTCGCAACCCCGACGGAGTAACTCCGACCTCGTAAGTGGCAGAGTCTGGGAGTCTGAGAACCTGCAGGCTCTCACATGTTTTTATTGGAGCGCAACAAAAGGCTATTCGGGAGGATAGAGGAGGGGGCTAGGCGCAACGGCCGGGCAATCGAGTCCGCGAAGGGTGCCAGCGCGTTCCAAGTGCCGGACGAGAGGCTGGCAGCGGCTCGGTGGTTGGTTCAGGCGCAGAGAGGCAGGGTCGATATCATCGGTCCTGTGCGCATCTTTGGAGAATGGGACGATTAGGATCTCGGTGGTGACATCAACGAGACTTCTTAGCGGATCCCCTGTGTATCCTTCGGTTGAAAGAAGCGGTGGTTGAAAGAAGCGATGGCGGAAGAAGCAGTTTAGATCGTCCCATGACGAAAATGCGGTGTTTCGGTTAGGAAGGGCAGCAGCCAGGGGAGCGCACGGAATCAGTCGCCAGGACCGCCGCCGGCTGGTGGTCCCAATAGCGATTGCGCCGGCCATGTTCGATAGGGCAATACCGGCGCATCCCCGTGCAGAGGGACTCCCGGCCGCAGTTCTGTCCCGTTCGGCCTTAAGGTCACGTTCTCTTTCTCAATGATGGCGGGCTGATCGGAGCCTGCGTACGTGAATTGCGGCACAATCCGATGGAGGTGGGCGAGGATAGAGGCCCGGTTGCCGAGCGACACAGCGATATAGAGTGCGTCAAGGCCGCGCTTTAACGTCGCCCAGGCGAGCCGGACACTCTCGGTACAGGCTATTTTTTCGCAGGCGCTCGGAAAAACCCGTTCCTCGGCATAGAAGAGTTCTTCGAAGAGCTTCTCGCCGGGACGGAGGCCAACGAACTTGATTTCCTGGCCGGTTTTGCCGGAGAGGCGGATCAGGGTGTTCGCCAAGTCCGCGATCCGAACCGGCTTCCCCATATCGAGCACTAGGATGTCGCCTTTTCGGCCGATGACGAAGGCCTGCAACACCAGGCTGACCGCCTCGGAAATGGTCATGAAGAATCGGGTCATTTCGGGGTGCGTGATGGTGATGGGCTGGTTCTGGCGAATCTGTTCCTGGAAAAGCGGAATCACGCTGCCATTCGATCCGAGGACGTTGCCGAAGCGGACCGACACGCAACGCATCCTTTCCCCGGGCCAGGCCGCGAGGATCAATTCTCCCACCCGCTTAGTGCAGCCCATGACGTTCGACGGGTTCACCGCCTTGTCAGACGAAATCATCACGAAGCTGGAGCAGTTAGAACTCTCGGCGACATTCAACAAGGCCAGCAAGCCAAAGACGTTGTTGCCGACCGCCTCATCGACATTCGCTTCCATCATGGGTACGTGCTTGTAGGCGGCGGCGTGGAATACGATCTCGACGCGGTGAGCCAGAAATATCTTGCGCATGCGCTCCTGGTTGGAGAAATCGGCGACACAGAATACGTTGCTGCTATCGCTGCCGCCACCGTGGGCCAGTTGATGCTGGAGGTGAAAGATCCCGGTTTCATTCTGGTCAAGACACAAGAGCAGTTTCGGTTTGTAGTCCCTAATTTGCCGGCATAGTTCGGAGCCAATGGAGCCCGCGGCGCCGGTAACCATGACCACGCGGTCCCGAATATGTTCGCGCACAGATTCCAGATCGAGGTCGACTGGGATGCGCCCCAACAGATCGGAGAGTGAAACTTCCCGAACCTGCTGCAATGTGACACGACCTGCGATCAATTCTGCCATCGTGGGGACGGTCCGGAACGCAACGCCCGCCTCTTTACAGATGGCAACGAGCCGACACATTTGGCTTTGAGTCGCCGAGGGAATAGCGATCAAGACTTCGTCAATCCGCTCCCTGACGACGAATTTCTGAAGATCCTTTATTTGGCCAAACACCGGAACTCCCATGATGCGCAGCCCTTTTTTAAGAGGATCGTCGTCGACGCAGCCGATGACCTTGTATCCGGAATCGTTGTCGTTTGGAGGATTTCGCTGCGCGCCATTAGCTTTGGCTCGTTTTTCAAGCCGGGTTTCACGAATTATGGCCTGCGCCGCATGGCCCGCGCCCACCAGCAACAGTCGTTTTGAACCTGAGCCAGCCCGCACCGATTCGACCACCACGCGCGAGAGTACCCGCACTCCCGCCAGTAGCATGAAGGTGAGGAGCATCTCTAACGCGTAAATCGACAGCGGAAAGGCGGTCAGTTGCAGCCCATAGCGCACGATCAGAAAAAACGCGAATGAACCAGTGAGTGCGGCCTTTAGTACATCAATCGAATCGCTCAGTCCCGTATAACGCCACCATCCATGCATCAGATTGAAAAAAGGCATAACGGAAAGGCGAACAATAACTAGAACCAGAGTTCCCGTCCAGAGCAAACCCGGATCCGGCAAACGAAATTCAAAGCGCAACAGCCATGCGCAGAATAATGAGCAAACGATAAGTCCGATCTGTAACGGAAGCAGCAGTAAAGACCGACAACGGAGAACTACCAGGGATGGTTGAGTTGCTTTTCTCATAAGTATGTCGAATGCTTCCTTACGGAGCGGGGCCGCACGTGCGAGCCCTATGGTGGTCGGCGATTTGGTCTGATTGAGGGCTTGCCTCAATTCTTATTCAATGATCGGCAGAATTTCAGACTTCTTTGGGATGGCCGCACTCACTTTTGCATGTGACCTATAGCGTAGGACCCAAACCATCCTAAGGCTGTGGAATTTCGAGCGGCCTGCTGCAACGGTTGAAGTAAGGGAAGGTCTATCGGGATCAATGTATTTGATGTTGCGCATCACTTACTTCGGTGCCGGGCGCAACCACGATCCGCAGCAACACCGAGACCGTCATGGCTGCCATCCTAAACCGGTTGCGGACCAGCACAAATTTCATAGTCCGTAGAAGCAACCGGAACAGATAGATAAGCCTCGCAAAGTAAGGCTTGTAAGTGAGAACAAACGTCGCTTCCGCCGCGAGGATGCTCTTGTAGCGCTCGGTACTGACACTGTGTCGGTAATCCTGCACCGATAGGCTGTGGTCAATGTAACAATCCGATATCGCGGCTTTCCGGCCGGACGCATAAACCTGATGAAAGAGCCAATGATCGAGAAAGTCCAGCCTGTACGTGCTATTGAATCCCCCGATCGAGCGGACGAAATCGCATCGAATCGCTGACCCCGAGTTGATTGCCATGATCTCAGTGTTTCTAACTCCGGGACGAAGGCAAGGCAGCGGCCTTAACCCGCAAAGTGCGACTCGTTTAGGTGACACTATGGAACCAGCACCGCGAACGACTGGAACGAGCGCTACGACGGTGCCGTCTCCGTCATACTCACTGAGCTGCAAAAGAGACCGTTCGAGGAAATTCGATGGCAGTTGTGTGTCCTGGTCCAGGAGTAGCAACCATCGGTGGCCGAGGGATTGAGCGATATCGAGCGCCCAGTTGTAGGCTGCCGCTATGCCGCGATTGTTGGGATCGTGCCGGTATGTAATCAGGCTTGCTGTGTTGGTCGTGAAAACCTGTGGAACAGGACTATTATCGTAGACCCAGATCGCAACCGGGTCCGCTTGCCCGCGCCGCCCCGATTGGACAAGTGTTTTGTAGGTTGCGGATGCATCGAGCTTGGTGTTGTATAACACGAGAACTGGAAGGATCAGTTGTTGCCATGCGGGTTGGGTAGTTCCGAACTCCAGTGTCATTCGATCCAACGCCTTCCGGTATAAATCAGTCCAGTCCTGAGCCAGGAAAACCGTTAACGACCGAGAACACCGCGAGGAATTGCATGATCTTCCGACCACAAACGAATCGATACCGGAAGTTTCACGCCGAGAGATGCCCCAAGAAGATCTCCTTCAGATACGGCTCGGAATATTGCTCGGGTACTTCGAATTCAGTACAGCCGCGCCTGCAGGTATGGAGAAAAGAGCGAACTGTGTAACAGGCCGTTGAGCCCCCGGAATCTACGGGAAAAAACTGCGTCAACCCGGCAGCAATATCCCAGAGCGCACTCGCTCTAGGGCACACGGCGAGCACAGGCTTCCCGGTCGGAATATACTCGAATACCTTGCTTGGAATCGCAGCCCGCGACGCCGACAAAAGCAGCAATCCGTGCGTCATTGAAAGTCGAATCATCATGTCTTCGCGCGAGACTGGGGGATCGACTTGAACTTTCCATCCCAAGTCTTCCAATCGCGCCTGGTAACCGCTCAATTCCAACCGGTCTTCCCGCGTCAAATCGCCTAAGAACGCGAGCACGCCATTCGGCTCGCCAGTCGAGCGAAGCCCCTCCAACAAGGGTGCGATCAGCAAGTCAATCGCTCGCGATTGATCCGAGCCTCGCAATCTGCCAGCGTGCAGCAACGTCAAGGGGCCCTGGGCTGCTTCAGCCTTACAGCGCTTGGCTTCACTCCGTGGATAAGCGTTGGTGAGCACGACTGTTTTTTCGCGAACAAAAGGTAGGCGTGCCTGAAGCATCTCGCGCCACTGCCGGGACGTAACGAAGATGCACTGCGCCTGACGCAAAATACGAGCTTCAAGCCGCCCCTCTCTCCAGAGGTTCAGCCAGGAGCTCTGCAGCAGCGAGTCCAGGGGTTCGTCCAACCAGCCATCGCGCATATCTATAATCAAAGCCGCTCCTACCCTACAAGCCAGTTTTGCTGCGGCGACATGAGAAGACTCTCGTGGACTGGAAGAAATTATCCACCGTGCACCTTGAGCAATTCTTCGTACGCTTTTATCGTTAGCCGCACGAACCGCCCAGACGACAGCTGGATCTGGGTTGAAAATCAGGTTGGCCAAATGGCGCCGGAGGCGATTCGGCGGGCGCACCGGGCCCGCACACAGCGGATTCACAGTGGAATGATCGGGATGAAACCCCAGCGGATCGCGGATCGTCAACTCGGTTCCCCAAGCCTCGCTTGCAACCCCGTAGCTGTCGCCAGCGCGAACCACGACCACCTCGTCACCTCGTTCTCTCAACCAGCGGATAAACCGGTCGATCCGGTAATTTCCGACGTGTCCGCGTTGTCGCCAAAACGGCGCAAAAATAATAGCCTTCGCTGCCGGCATGCTCAGGAAACCAGCACGACAGGGTGCTTGGAAGAGCGTCGCGGCGCTCCGGCGATTTCAGCGTAAATCGCTGCCAGCTTCAGGCCCTGCATGTGCGCATTGAAATTCGTTTCGACATGTCGTCTGGCTTGAGCCAGTTCCGGTTCCCAATTCTCAGCACGATCGATAAGAGAGCACAGCCTGCCGACGAGCCCCTGAATATCCCGCTCCTCGGCGATGTCAACCGATGGAGGCAAGACATTCGGGATGTCACAATGTCGCGTAGTAACGATTGGCATCCCGCTGGCCGCCATGTGTAGGATCCCCACCGGCGCACCACCTTCGGTATCGCCGTCCGATGCGGTTATGCTAGGGGATAGAAAAATATGGTGACGATACGCTTCCTTCATCAGTTCCTCATAGGTGCGAAAACCCAACAATCGCGTACACGGTAGCAGGTTGTGTCTTTCGAGCGCGGCCAGAATCCGTGCCTTCTCGGCTTGACTGCCAGGTTCCGGACCGGCATCGCCGATGATTGTGATCTCCAGCGCAATGTCGGGCGGGAGGGCGCCGAGTGCAGCCAAGGCATAGGGAATGCCCTTCTTCTCCCGAAATGTTGCGGCAATCAATATCCGAAGGGGCATCCCCCGCCGCCAGCGACGGGGGCAATAAGGGAGCTGATCAATGCGCACGCCCAAATGGTGCACACAGACTTTGTTTTGGGGGCAACCCAACTCAACGATGCAGCGCGCCATGTGAGGTCCTTCACAGAGCACGCGATCAACGCTCGAAAACAGCTCTTGATAGCGCCCGCGCCAGCGGGTATCCACCATCGGCAGGTGATTTACGTCCAGCCCATAAAAAGTCACGATATGAGGTAGGCCTAGCCGTCTGACAGCTCTGTGATTGCTCCAACCCACGTTCCCAAAATGTGAATGAACAATTTGCGGCTTAATTCGATGAGCTTGAGTCACAAGATATCCCAGATAACTCCTTATGCGCGCCTTGCGGAGGCTCTTGTCCCAAAACCAGCGCATCGTTCGCGCTTCCGAAAAGCAATGGAGGTTGGGCACGGGAAACCGGTCCAAATTCCTGATAGCCTCGCAAACTACGTGGTTTTCGATCCATTGCGGTTGTTGGGTTAGTTGATCGAACAGCCAGATCTCGGTCGGCGCCAGCCAGACGGCCGAATAATGCAGCACAATCAGGCGGTTCCGGGTTAAATTCATCGTCGGCCGCCGAGCAGAGCGAGCACTTGACGAAACTGATCACGATTCACAACCCAACTGGCTACGGCGTAGGCAATAACTCCCGTAACCACGAAAACTTGAAAAGCTATGACTTGATACCTTTGTGCCAACATCGCACTTACGACCGCAATGACCGCTGACATGGTCAGGCTGGCCACCAGCGGACGCACCAGAACTGCGGCCAACGCCTTCAATTTAAGCCCGATCAAGCGAAAGGGGATGACAAAACACGGAACCACAAGCACCAACATGACAATTGCATAGGACTTGGCAATGCCCAGTACGCCCCAGCGCAATCCCGCAAGAAATGCAACGATTGTCAACAGGCTCGACCCCAAGCCCCAGGCAAACAAGGTTCGAGTACGGCCTTTCGCCTGGTAGATAGTGCCCACGGTGGTCATAATGGATTGCATCAAGCCTACCGGCGTCAGAATTTGAATGAGCGGGATCACGGCGGCCCACTTCGCTCCGAAAATTGTGAGCACCAAGGGCCGGGCAACCGAATAGAGACCCAGAATCATGGGAAACGTGGCCAGGGCAATCATGGCGACGGTACGAAGATACGCGGCACGGAAACGAGCATCATCGTCGCGGAGTTGGGAGCAAACCGGAAACATCACCCGGCTGACCACGGCGGAGATGGACTGCAGAGGGTACAGCATGATGCGATAGGCGAGCGTGTAGATGCCGAGTTGGGTCGCACCCAGGAATCGGCCAATCAGCAAATAATCGGTATTTCGCGCTAGGTAATTGACGACAGTGAACCCGGTAAGGTTCAAACTGTAGCCGCTGACCCGCTTAATTTCCAGCCAATGAAACGACAGTTGCGGGCGCCAGTCTGACAAATACCAAAGCAGCGCGCTGCTGACACTTACCGATGTGAGAGACTGCGCCACCAGCGCCCACGCGCCGGCACCGCGCAGCGCAAGCACAATTCCGACCGCTGCACCAGCGGCCACTCCGGCTACCTCGGCAGCGGCCGTCGCGCGAAACATCAACTTCCTTTCGAAAATTGCCTTTTGTAAAATACTGCAACTGGCAATTGCGAAACTGAGCGAGAGAACACGCAAAAGAGCGCTTACACGGGGCTCGTGGAAGTAGATCGCTGCGACTGGGGCCGCACTTGCGATAACAATCATACTGAAGCAACCAAAGGCGACGTTGGCCCAGAATACGCTGGAGAGCAACTCGTCGGTATTTTTCCGGCTCTGGATCACTGCCGCCGAGGTGCCGAGATCCTTGAACAGGCTGACAAAACCGATGACTACACTCGCCATCCCTACCAAGCCAAAGTCTCCCGGCGTCAACAAACGCGCGAGCACCACCATGGTCAGCAGTTGTGTTGCCTGTTGCCCGGCTTGCGATGCCAAGTTCCATTTAACTCCCGAAACAGTTTGCTGAAGTAGCGACAATAGGAATCACTCTCCACACCTGCGTGCCCTGTACTTGCCCTGCAAGTGACTAGCTAAATCGTTCCCCAATCCGCGGGCGATGGCGAGCGGTCCAGCGCGCAAACTTCATCTTGCGACGACCATCCGACAAACTGGCGATGCCTACGTAATCGTCTCTTGCCGCGACCACGACGCGGGTATCTTCAATGTCCACGATTGTGCCGGGTTCAACGGTGGCCTGGTTGGTCATGTTTCTGTTATCGGAGCATACGTCCGCGCGACGAACCCACACCAAGCGTCCCCGAAAGGTGCAGAATGCTCTCTCCGTACGGACCAGGTTGTGGATCTCGTTGGCATTCATCAGGCCCCAAGATACGCAGTGATGAACTTCGCGATCGTTGCGAAAGAAACTAGACTCCCCAGTCTGCGGCGTTGGGTGTTGGCCGCTGACCAAGAATTCTCTGACTTCACCCACCAACGCCGGTGTGCGCTCGACAATGGCGCGATAATATTCCGAATAGTACATGTTCAAAATCGGAAACCGGATTTGCGCGACCACCGGACCGCCATCCAATATTTGAGTCATGAAATGGGCGGTCACGCCACCTTCCTTCTCGCCTTTGGCAATTGTCCAGAAATGGGGATGAGATCCACGGTATTGCGGCAAGGCCGCAGGGTGAAAATTGATCCCGCCACGCCGCGCCGCCCCAAGCAGTCCATTGGAGAAAAACTGTGGATACGCCGCGCTGAGGATGACATCGGGCGTGCATTCCGATATTTTCCTCACGAAGCCTGGCTCATTCACGTCACTCGTCCACCAAACCGGAACGCCGGCGCGGCGGCAAATCAGCGCAAACCTCAGATCGGTGTAAAGCCATTCCGCAAGGCGCCGTCGAAGGGTTCTCGCGATATCCGCGATCATATCCACTGGCGCAAACAGTGAAGGCGGGTACACGATCGCTTCTCCCGAGAGTTGCTGCCGGAAATTCGCCCACCGCCCTTGTGTGGCAGCAACCACCGCGATTACGTCAAAGTTTCGCAGGACAGGTCCCAAGTGGGAAAGTCCGTAGCGAGACCCGTGGCCACAAAACAACACCGTCCTCATCACCATTGGTCCTGGTCGTGATTGCTCCAGGCGCGAGTTCCATACGACGACGACCGCTCTGACGGGAATCGACGATCTGCTGTTGATATGCAACGGCGGCGGAAGAACAACCTATCTTGCGGCACCGATAATCTGTTCTGACATTATATTTTTCTTCCCGCGAGGATAGAGATTTCTTCTCCAGCATCGAAGTAAGTGGAAATCAGTTGCAAATCCAGATGAGGGAAAAGCGCCTGATAGTAACTCGCGGTTCGAAAAAACCAATACGATCCGTCGGCCTGGAGCGATGTGTTCTCCACGAGAAACATCAGCCCCCGTGGTGTGAGCGCACTCTCGAGAGCTTGGCAGGTGGCCTTAACCGCGGGCTCAGGAATTCCTCCCAATACGAGGCAGACCCAGATCACATCGAACTTGAAGCTATTGGCCGGAATTACGCCGTCCGGTATGGCACGATAGCTTACATTCCGTGCCCGAGGAGCCATGGCAAGCAGTCTCTGCGAAATGTCCATGCCAACCACAGAACCATGAATGGTGTTCGCAAGATCGGCCGAAAATCGCCCCGGGCCACAGCCGAAGTCAAGAATCGTTTTCTCCGTACCCAAAAGTTGCGCCGAGAGTAGCGGCAGGAGAACCTTCTTCTGGTCCTCCGTGACTTGGGCGTATTCTCCATCTCCGTGGGCGAGATTGAGTACGGCGCGTCGGCCATACTTTTTCGCCCGCTCTTGCCAATAGGCATGGGCATTGAACGAACGATTCCTGCGGTTAAAGAAAAGGATTTTCTGGCAACACGACTTAAGCGCAAAGAACACCGCACACCTCTTGCGTAACGCGATTCCTGCTATCTATTTTTCATGCCAGAGAACTTGCCGAGCAAGCCGATTATCTGTTTCGCTGAGCTGCTAAAACGTATCCCAGCGGGAAAAGAGCGGCCGTCCTTTGCGATACTGCTTGCAAGGCTCTAAGTTTCACCATGGCACAACACGCGGATGTGTAAACCCGGGTGGCTCGATGAAGCTTTGAAGATGCAATACATTTTCCCAGAATATCCATCAGTATTTCCGGCGCGCCTCCGTAAGCAGTTAGATCGATCACCTCAAGTCCAGAGCTTTCGCACATCCGGCGGAGAGCGAATTCTGTATATCGATGGAAATCAAAAGGTCGCTCATGGAGGTAATAGAAAAAGGGCACGCCGATGATGCAATGGCCGCCTCGGCGAAGTATTCTGCCGATTTCACATAGAAGCTGAGCTGGCTTATATATATGTTCCAATACATCTATAAGCAGGATGGTGTCAAACGATTCGTCTCGAAACGACAGGGGACAGTTAAGGTCCATTGTGTAGTCTAATAAGACATTTTTGTGCGAGGAATTCTCCCAGTCTACGCACACAACATTGTTGACTAATCCCTTGTACATCTCGAAGTAAGGAGCGTGTCCGCAGCCTAAATCGAGCAAGTCTCCGGATGCGCATCGCCGGATGAGTCCTTCGAGGCGCCGAAATTGGCATCCGGCCACCAATCGCGACGAGATGCTCAGAAAACGGGGGTCCGACGAAGGTCGAAATCCATCGCGGCCGCGTACCACTTTGGTCGGCTTCCAGTGTTCCGGATTTTGCATTTTCGTTTTGGGTAGTATCATCCGGCAACTAGCGCGCACCGCGTCAAGCGCAACCGGTTGCCGACTTGCGGTATGTCACTATATCCGTCACCTCTCGAACAACATCCTCGACATCCTCGTCGGTCAGCTTCGGAGACAGCGGAAGACTAACGATCTGGCGCCCGATGCGCGTCGCTTCCGGGCAGTCTTCCGGCTTCCAGCCTAGAGTCTGCTGGTAATAAGGGTGCTCCGTCAGGCTGAGGTAATGGACGCCGACTCCGATGTTGCGTGCAGTCATGGCGTTCAAAAAGGCATCGCGGCTGATGCCCGTTCGAGCCTCGTCCACCAGGATGGTATACAGATGAAAGGCGTGACGGGTATTCGGTTCAGGGGGCGCGGGCAGCCCGATGGGCAGGTCTCCGAACGCCTCGCCGTATCTCTGCCAGATTTCGCGCCGCCGCTGCCAATACGGGTCGATTCGTTTCAGTTGGTGGATGCCGATCGCGGCCTGCAAATCCATCATGTTGCACTTGAAACCGCATTCCACCACGGAGTAGTGTTTGTACCCTTCATCTCCAAATCGTTTCCAGGCGTCCTGGCTCATGCCGTGCAGGCCGAGCACTTTGATTCGAGCCGCATCGTCGTCGCGGCGGGCCAACACCATTCCCCCTTCCCCGGTCACGATGTTCTTGGTCACGTAAAAACTGAAGCAACCGAAATCTCCAAATGTTCCTGTCTTTCGCCCCTTGTACTCCGCCTCGATGGCGTGAGCGCAATCTTCGATCAGCTTTAAGTCATGACGCTCCGCGGTCTTGCAGAGTTGATCCATATCGCAAGGCCGGCCGGCAAAATGAACCGGCAACAAGGCGCGGGTCCGTGAGGTGATCTTGCGCTCGACCATCTCGGGATTAACATTGAGGGTGCGCGGATCGATATCTGCCAACACGGGGATGGCGCCGGCGTGAAGGATCGCGTTGGCGGTAGCGCAGAAGGTCAGGGGGCTGGTGATCACCTCATCGCCGGGTTTGATCCCTGCGGCAAGTGCGGCTAGATGCAGCGCGGCCGTACATGAGTTAAGCGCCACCGCGTTCTTTGCGCCTTTGAAAGCGGCAAAGTCCCGCTCGAACTGCGCTACGCGCGGACCGGTACCGAGCCAGCCCGATCGCAGGACAGCAACTACCTCATCGATCTCCGGAGATTCGATTCGCGGTGATCCAAAAATAAGAAAGGTTTCTCGCTTGCGAGACCATGTCATAGGGATTCCTAGAGAACAGGCTTATGGCGTTAGTGCTGGCTTAGACAGCGCGCGGCCGAGGAGCACCGGGGAATTTCGAGGCGTCGCCGGCAATGCCATGCCCTGACTAAATGCCGCTTCCCGCCGCTCGCGACTTGCGTCCCACCAGGGCGTGCAGGAGTTGCCGGTATTGCGCGGCAACGTAGGGATCGGCCAACGCGCGTTCTTGCCACCAAAGCGCGATAGCCAATACGCCTCCGGTGAGCAAGCCTGCCACCGTACATAGCACCACGATCAGGGCGGGCTTTGGGGACGACTTGTGATCCGGCTCGATGGCGGGCTCTACCACTTGGATGATGGCAGCGTCTTTGGCCTCATCGAGCCTGGCCGCCTCGTATTGCTTCATCAACAGATCGAACATGGCCTGACGATATTTCAGTTCGTGGTCGGCGCGGATATACTCGAGACCTGCGCCCGGCACATCGCCCAGCCCCAGATTGGCAATACCGGAGGAGTGGCCTTTTTGCTCCAGTCGAGCGGCCTCAGTTTGTAAGGAAGAAAGTTCTCGCTCGGCCAATTCAACATCAGGATTACGCTCGGTTGAAGAGGAGCGTAGCGCTTGCAGTTGAACTCTCTTGGCCGCGACTTGGGCGCGGAGATTGGCGGCGCCTTGGATCATGGTCTTGGCCTGCGCATCGAGTTGAACCAGCCCTTTGCTCTGCTGGACCTCCAGGAAAGAAGCTTCCGCCGCGACCAGGAGCGCCCGGGCTTGGTTCAACTGTTCCTCATAGAAGAATCGGCGTTGCGACGCTTCGGTGACGGCAAGGTCTTGTATAAGTTTGCGAAGCTCTTCGATATAGGCATTGGCGATCGCGGCGACGCGATTCTTGTCGGTATCGGTGACGGATACGGAAATGAATCCCTCCTTTTCAGAAGTCACCTCGGTATTGGCCGCGAGGCGCTTGCGGGCAGCCGTCATGTCTCCGGCACGGTACACCTGTGCCAGACCGAATTTCTGGATGACTGCATCGGCCACCGGCCGCGAGTTCAGCAGACCGACGTAAATATCATTCGGATTCTTGAGACCTAATCCCGCTGCAGTCATTGCGGCAAGTGGATTTCCTCCTCCCCCTGTCAGTTGGCTCATCAGCATCGAAGTTGACGACGGAGCCTGTTGCGGCGGCATGAGCTTGGTAACCGCGGTGTAGAGGACCGGCGATAACAGAGAGAGCATTACGCCCGCCAGCATCGCAATACTCGTCACCTTAACAATCAGCCACTTGCGATGTGCCAGTTGCGTGAGGATTTCAATTCCGCTGATGTCGTAGCTGGACTCTCTATTCTCTACCGCAGGCAAGTTACGCACCGCAAATTCCGATTCGCTTATCGATGGTTGGGTCATATGGCGGCCACTAATGGCGCCCGATTGATGGCAACGACACGGTTCAGCAAATATGCCAGTCCAGGTGAGGGAGCAAAATCCACTTCCGGGATTCAATCTAGATTGCCGCGGTTGACGCCGATCGTGCACTTTCGGCAGAAGTTTCACATGTCGCATCGGACATGGCTCGCCTCACTGCGATGCAGGTGTTGCGAATATGTCCCTCGGTTAAAGTCGGATGTACCAGGAACATGAGACTGGTCGCTCCGAGTTCACGCGCAATGGGAAGACGCTCTTGAGGGCGCCACTCCGGTGGAAACGCCTTTTCCAAATAAATTTCACTGCAACTTCCACTGAAACATGGGATCAACTCCGCATTGATCGCACGAACGATACGGTCACGGTTCCAATCAATTTTCAACCTCTCGGGCCTGACAAAGGCATAGTACTTGTAGTAAGCATGTTCAATATGCTTTTCGGGCCTAGTAACGCGTAACCCCGGTAGACTGGCAAACGCTTCTGTCAGGATCTGAGCATGTTTGCGTCGGATTGAAAGCCACAGCGGAAGTTTTCTGAGTTCGCTTCTTCCAATGGCCGACTGCACTTCGGTCATGCGCCAGTTCGTTCCGAACGAATCATGCAGCCACCGGAATCCCGGACGACTTGGACGGTGATAGACTGCGTCATAACTTTTTCCATGATCCTTTAACGACCACATGGTGTTCCACAGCTCAGACGAGTTTGTACTTACCATCCCCCCCTCGCCGGCAGTAGTCATGATTTTGTCCTGGCAGAAGGAGAATGCGGCCACGTCTCCAAGCGATCCCACGCGGCGGCCTTTGTAGGTGGCGCCGTGCGCCTGGGCACAATCTTCGACGACCTTGATATGCCGCTCCCGCGCCAGTTCGAGGATGTCGTCCATCTCGCACGGCCATCCTGCCAAATGCACAACGACAATCGCCTTCGTACGCTCCGTCAGGACTTTGCGTATTGTTTCCGCCGTAATGTTCTGGCTCTCGGGGTCAACGTCGGCAACCACGGGACGGGCTCCGAGCATGGCGGCGCAGCTTGCGGAAGCAATGAATGTCCGGCTGGTGGTCACGACTTCGTCCGCTGGGCCGATGCCTAAAGCCCGCAAGGCGCATTCCAGAGCCACGCTGCCGTTGGCCAGCGCAATGGCATACTGGCATCCGGTAAATGCGGCGAATTCTTGCTCAAACAGGCGGCCTTGCTCTCCCGTCCAGTAGTTGACCTTTCCGCTACGCAGAACTGCCGAGGCCGCCTCGATTTCCTCGCTTCCGAAATACGGCCAGGAAGGAAAGGACGCCTTTGAGTCGGTTGCGGATTGACCTTGTGCGGGGGCTGCCGTGGTCATGGTCAGAGGTAATCTGTGAACTGGCTTTTGCAAAACTACAAGTCCGATCCAGGAACATCGTTCACGATGCGGGCGAGAGAACTGAGGTTATTCAGTTCATGATCTGGTTCGCACGCAAGCGATATGGCTTGCGAGTGGAGACCACCCTCTCGCCTTACGCGAACCGTCCTCCACCCGAGCCGGGCTGGGGCCGTAAAATCTTTCATGGGGTTGTCCGCCACATACATACACTCATTCGGACTAGCGCCCATCTGTTCTTGCACGGTGAGAAAGCCTCGCGGATGGGGTTTGCGGAACTCAGTCCCCCACTGGTCGGTAATAATCTGGAGGCCGATCCAACGATCAAGCTGCAGGGCTCGAGCCTTGTTCACCTGGCTTGCCACCGGACCGTCCGTGATCAGGGCAAGGCGGTACCCGGAATGCAGGCCATCCAAACACTGCCGGGCATCCGGGGCCAGCGAAATGGCGGGAACGTGATTTCGATAGGCCTCAACGAGTTCTTCAATTAGCGACGGAGGGGAAGGCAAGCCGATACACTGGAGAGTGCAGTCAAAGATATCCCCGCGCTGACCTGCCAAAAACAGCTCCCATGCCGACTCGGAGAATTGCCGATTGCCGAACTTTTTCTCCACCAGCGCCCCGGCGTGCAAGAAACCACTGCGGATGTAATCTCTTTCCAAGTAAAGCGTGTCGTCCATATCGAAAACGATGCAGCGCAATCGATGATTGCTCGAAATTTCAGGCCAGCTGATTTGCCGCGTTAATGAAGACTGCGGTGTCGAATCGTAACATCAACAAATGGTCGCGCCATTCGGAAAACTCCGCGCTTGAAGGGAGGCCGAACATATCTTCCAATATCCAGCGACAAAAGTTCGCTCCCGCTTCGGCCGCGAGTGGGAAGCCACCTCCGAAGCGGGCATTAATCTCAATCAACTGAATTTCGTTATTCTTATCAACAAAACCCTGTAAGTTGAGTGGGCCCCGGGCCCCAGGCAGCGCCTCCGCCACTTGCTTGGCTAGTTCCATCAACTTCTGGTTCTTGACCGTGATTCCCTTGCTGACTTCGCCGCCCCGGGTCTCCAAACGCCGGTGAGGGACAGCACAGAGGCATCCTCCCGAGCGATCCACAAATAGGTTGGTCGTATGCTCTACCCCTCTAGCCATCGACTCCACTACCAACTCCTCGTGACCTCTCAGCGCATGGAGCATCTCGGCATCATGAATCGTGGTTACGCCAATGGATGCGCTTCCGCGTCGCGGCTTCACCATGACGGGAAATGTCCACCGGCCCAGGTTATTCAGCACTTGCTCGATCGGCTCCTGTCTGACTGTGGGGAATCCGTGCGCGACAAACCATTGGTTTGTCTGACATTTGTCGGCCGCGATGTCGATCGTGCCAGGACTCGAAATCAAGACCTTGGCGCCCGTGATCTCAAACTCCTGAGCCCGCGCCGCATACACCGGAAGCTCATGGTCAATCGTAGGAACGATGAGATTTACCCCCTGATGCTTGCAGATGGCAATCGTTTCCGGCACGAACCCGGCGTCCGAACAGCGCGGAACTTGAAAACAGCGGTCGACCAAATGCGAGGCCGGAGATAGTTCTGGCTCTGCGTCGGTTCCGAGCACAGTCAGGACGACCTCTAACGTTTTCGCCGCACGCCGAAAACATTCGACCAGTTGCGCCCGGCGTCCGACGGATGACACGAGTACCGTGAAATTGCGTTGCATAGAAATTGCCCGAGCTGCAAGCGTTACTTACACTTCGGATTCGTTTTACTGGCTTGCTAGCCGTCGCGAGAATGCGGAGCCTCCAGCGATTAGCCATCCGCTCCGGCGCATACCGATTGCCGATGAATTCGAAGACGGACGTCAATGACGAAGGAACGAACTCGCCGCAAGACCTGCAGACTCTTAATCTCCTACTCCGCGCCCGGCTGGACGGCGAAACTCCGGCATCGTCGCGTGCCCGGGCTGCGAAATGCCCTCGCCCTTGAGCGTTTTCCATAGGGTCAACGCCAGGATCTTCACATCGAGCCAAAAACTGCAATTCTCCACGTACCACCCGTCGTAGACAAATCTCTTTTCCCACGTTGTACTGTTTCGACCTTTCACCTGCGCCCATCCCGTAATGCCGGGTTTCATCTCGTGACGGCGCCTCTCCACCGTCGTATACCGTTGCAGGTATTCCGGCAACAAAGGGCGCGGGCCCACCAGGCTCATCTCGCCATGGATTACGTTGATTAACTCCGGCAACTCATCGACACTGGCGCGACGCAGAAGCCTACCCATCGGAACCAGACGGCGGCTGTCGGGAAGCAAGTTTCCCGCGGCATCGTGCTCCCCGGTCATGGTGCGGAATTTGAACAGAGGGAAGAGTTCCTCGCCGCGCCCCGGGCGCATTTGGCGAAAAATCACCGGAGAACCGAGCCTAATTCTGACGCAGAGGGCAACGACGGCGAGAACCGGCGAGAGCAGGAGAAGCGCCAGCGTTGCGCACAGCAGATCGAGCGTGCGCTTCCCATACTTTCGGTAAAAAGTCATACGTGGTATTGGTTCGTCGCCGCCCCGCCCGCAGAAAATTCCTCATAGCGTCTGACGCCTTGCGCACCCGACCTTTCCCTTGAACCGGCGTCGAAAGGTCCACCCAGGTTGCCGAGGAGAAATTCCCGCAGGTCCGCGGCTACTTTAGCGGTTTCAATCTCGGCCGCGAAAAATCGTTCGCAGTTCGAAGCCATGGCTGTCCGGTCGGTTCCGCAAAGTCGCAAAAAACAATCTCTGAGTTGCTGCCGATCTCCGCCTTCGTAGTTTTCGCCCAAGCCGTGCTCGGCCACCAGGCGGTGCAGATCGCCGGTCATCGAGTTAATCAAGGGCAGGCCGGCAGCCAGATATGTGGCCGCCTTGTAGGAAAAAGACGCGGACGTATTGATGTAGCCATTGAAACCAACGTGACAGCTGCCGAGGATATCCGCCACCTGACCGGCGTCGAAGACCACGCCAAAGAATTGATGCTGAATCTGGCGACGCCCTAGTTCGCTGAGAAGCCACTCCTGCCGGTCTCCTGCGCCGATCACGAACAGTTGCACATGGTCCCGCAATTCGGCTTCTGAGAGCACGTCGAGGAGCGTCTCAAAATCACAGAGCCGTCCGATATTCCCGATGTAGGCGATGGTGAAGACGGTCTGTTTCGGCACGGCGGAATTCAGCCGCCCGTGCCCGAGGTAGAACCTCTTTATGTTTGCTCCGCTCTTCGCGTACCTGGATGCCTCGGCAATAAATGTGTCCGAAACGCCCATCACCACGTCCGCCTTTACGACCGCAGATTTGAAAAACCATTTCCAGATGGCGAATACAGGCCTCGAAGCTCGTTTCGCCAGCGGAGAAAACGGCAGTACGTCGGGCCAGATATCGACCACGTCAATGATCTTGATTCGCGCGCCGGCCAAGTTGAATACCAGCCAAGTCAAACTGTTGAGCGGCACGCTCGCATAGACTACGTCGTAAAGGTGGCGCGTCCGCCGGAAATATGCCGCGGCTTTGAAAGCAAATCGGAGGTGAGAGATCACACGGGCCACGGATACATTGCCGTGATACGGCGGCGCTTCCAGATAAATCACTTGCGCAAAAGGTTCGCAGCCGCGCTGTTCGCGCTTACTCTTCAGAGAGTGGTCGAAGTCGCTGGTCACGACGTCCACCGGCATAAACTCCGCCAGCACAGATCCCGCCAGCCGCGGCCGGTTTGCCGATCCGTCCAGACTAAAGAAGGGAGCGAGCACGATCCCCCGTTTGGGCGCACTTCGTTTTCCGAAAGCGCTCTTTTCCTCCTCCGTGCCCATTGCGGCATTCGGGATGATATGCGCGTGCCCGAAAAGGTTCGGCTGGCCGTCTCCGGCAAGGTCTTCTGCCGCAGGCATCGCGCCAACGATCTGCTTTTGAGAACGTAGCCGCACGAATCTCGCCATGAGGTTGCGGCTCACCGACAAACGCCACCACAACATCCGAGGCCAAGACGCGTGCCGGCCGGTAGTGACGTTTCCCCCGTGACGTCGATAACTCATCAAGACCTGGGGGATAAGCGCGGCCTTTCCTTCCAGTTGATTCACCATCCCGACCCACATGTCGTGCATCGGCAGGTCGGGCGGAAAAGGTAAGCAGCGCGTCAGCAGGTTGCGGCGAAATGCCATGACACAGCCCATGTAGTGATTACGGATGAGGTTCGCCATGATTCCGTCGCGAAACCCGCCGTGGGTCATCCAAGTCCCCGCCACCACCTTTCCGGCATCATCAATGACATCCGCATCGCTCACAACCAGACTTACATCGGGGTGCGCATCGAAATAGGCGCAACACACCGCTACTTTTTCCGGCCGCCAAATGTCGTCCTGGTCGGAGAGGAAAACTAGATCGCCGCGGGCGCTGCCGAGCGCTCGTTCATAAGCTCTTAGGACGCCTCCATTATGTTGGTTACGCAGCAGCTTCACCCGGGAATCCCCAAAAGCTTCTATGATGGCCACGCTCCGGTCGGCCGAGCCATCGTCAACAATCACCAATTCATCTTCGGCGCTTAACTGCGGCAGAATGGATGCGATCTGATGGCGGATAAAACGCTCGCCGTTGTAGGCAGCCATGCAGACCGAGATTTGGAAGCAATGCGGATGGATGGCCGCCGGTTGCGGCTCTCTCTCCTTGTGTTCAAAGTGAGTCCCTGCATCGCAATGCATCAACTCCTTCTTTCTGACCAGAGACGGTTCGGTTCGGTATGGAACGGGCATTGGGTAGGATTCCAGGGCCATCTACGTTAGTGTGTCGGCTCGCGCCAGTCCGTCGTTGTTCTTAGGGCGGCGAGGCACGCCAGCGACATCACCAACATAGACATTCCGATTGGGTTGTTGACGAAAGGATTGGTGAATGATTCGACCAGGACAAAAACTGAAGAGAGCAGAAACGGATATACAAGCTGATGCGGGGCGACCGCCATGGCCCGCCGGTAGCGCGCAACCAGGATGAGGATTAGGCTGGTCCACCATAATAGTCCGATCGCTCCCTGTTTGTGGAAGATTTCCAGATAGGACATCTCCATATGCACCGGCCGCTCCGGAACGCCCTTTCCAAAGCCGTGGCCAACCGCCAGTGAAACGAGATCGCTTCGATCGAGCACCTGCCGTATCGTCCTCAACCGCAAGGAATCACCGGATTGTTTGTCCCCTGCCGTGGCCGTCACGGTGAAGAACAACCCCACGCCCATCAGAGTGACAATAGTGAAATACAGTAGTTTGTTTTTCAGGCTAAGTGGGTGCAGCGCTATATAAAGGAGCGCAACGATCGCCAATGCCAGGATGTAGCCGCGTGTGCCACTGGCGGCAGCCCCGATAACAGTAATGGCGATGAAGACCCTTGCCATCCGGAAGTTGTCACACACAAGAAATATAAAAGCGATGCAGATGTAAAGCGATCCGTTATAAAAGAAAATGCCTGAGTTTCCGCGGAGCACGATGCCTACCTCTTCGTTAGCGGAGACGATCTTGTAGAAAGTGTCGAAGCTCACCAACCCGCTTGCGATTGCGGCCAGCAGAGCCATATAGATGACCGAAAGCAGTACGCCGCCGATAATAATTATGTTTCGGATCAACTTCACATCCCTGACATCCCGCACCACCGCCTCAAAGAACAGGAGCATCGGAAAGTAAATGAGCGGCTTCACATCCTCCGTTATCGCTTCTATCCTTCCTCCCTGCGACAAGCCCTCAGCGATTTCTCCGAGGAGAAGCACGGCTTGCGTAAAGACCAGGAGAATACTTGCGGTTCGGAAGGAGAAGCCTTGAACCATGCGCACCGACGTATATGCCATGGCGGCCACATACAGCCACATTTTGAGTGACAGGGGGCCGATCATGAGCAATCTGCCGCTGCCCATGGTTACGGCCTCCAGCGTGACGATGAAGAGCAGGCCGTAACCTCCACACCAACTCCGGAGTCTTGGGCGGCTGGCGACGAGGGGATTGGCGCCAAGACCAGAAACTCGATGCACCGGATCCTTTCCCCCGTCAGTTATCGCGTTCACTGCTGAAGTTTCTCGAGACTCCGCATCGGATGCCCGCCGTGCTCGACCAGCTCATTGAATGACCCGTATTGCTGCTGCGCCAAGCGCGAATTGCGAGAACACCTGGCTCCAGTCGCGCAAGCCCTTAAATATGGAGCCATGGTTCAGGCGCTGGGGCACGACGATCGCGTCCCCCGGCATCAGTCGAAGCGAAGCGAAGCCGCCATTCCACAGCCCCTTGACTGACTGCTTGCTGAAGATGGAGCCATCGGCGCGGATGACGAACATACGCGCTTTGTCCGCCTCCCGCGTCGGGCCCCCTGCCCGCTTCAGGTAATCGTCCACGCGCTCGCCGCGGCGGTAGAGAAAGGAATTCTTGTTGTAGACCGCGCCTAGCATCTGGACTGTGGAGGGGCGAAACGGAACCAGCAATCGGTCGCCGTCTTCGAGCGCGATTTCAGGCAGGTCGCCGACGGCGGCCGCATTGGGAGCAAGATCCAGCACCACGCGTCCCTCGACTTTGACTAGCCTTAGCTTTTCGATTAGATCCCTTTGCGCTTCTAGTTTGGCGCGCTGGTCGGCGACATCTTCTGGATTGACTCCGGCGGGTGCGAGGGCGGAGCGGGGGAGGTCTTCCTCCAGGTTTTCGATCAGCTGGCCGAGACCTTTCTGCTGCTCGACGCGCACCGATTCGCGGGTGAACTCCGCTCCATAGAGATATGCATTTGGACTGAATCCTCCCGCTCGCTCGACCAGATGGCGCACCGTCTCGTCCGGCTCCGCGCGATAGATACCTGCGCTCTTGAACTCTCCCTCGAGGCGCACGAACTTGCTCTGCTTGGCCAAAGGAACCGCGAGATCGCTCTGCGAGAAAATAGTGACCACATCGCCCGCATCGAGCGCCAGATTCTCGCGCTCGTCGCCGTCAAGCACCAGCTTCCCCAAGTTGAAGGGGATCAGCCGCGTGGTCAGGTCTTCAGGATTGAGGCGCTGGATGACGGCGTAGTCCCAGTTGATCTCGGGAGAATTGTGCGCAATCTGGTTCCGCAGTTCGGAGAATTCGGGGGCGCCAGAAACTTGAGTTGTGCCCGGGCGTCGCTGCCAGTAGTCCGAGCTCATTGCCCGATCTTCTCTTTCGCCCGCGCTCGCCACCCAGTTGGTGGCACGCCAGTAACCGCGCGTGACGAGCGCATCCTGATCCGGAATCAAGTCTCGCAGACGCATGCCGCTATGCCATTCCATGCGTCCCGGACGAGCAACGTTCCCCCGCAGCGCTACCGAGTTTTCAAAGCGCGGAGAGAGCGAGAAGATTCTGACCAGGTCTCCATCCTTCAAGTTCCGGCTGGAGCCCCGCACATCGAGAGGAAATTCTTCCACGAGACGGGTGTTGTGCTTTTCGATGCGCTCCACCACTGCCTTTTGACCATCGGCCGTCGAGGCAAGGCCTCCCGCCATCTCGATCGCGGCCGCGAGTGTCGTCTCCTCCCGCAGTTCGTAAATGCCCGGCACATTTACGCTGCCCGCGATGGCAATGGACGGCCCGGCTGACGGAATATAGATGACATCTCCCGGGAGCAATCTGGCGTCCTTCGACTTGTCGCCTTTCAACAGCAGGGCATAAAAATCGAACTCGGTCACGACCACGTTATCGCGCTTGAGCTGGATGCGCCTCATGGAGCCGGCGCTGGAAGGGCCGCCCGAGGAGAACAGCGCGTCCACCAGCGTGCTCAGCGAACTCACCGTAAAACTTCCCGGACGCCGCGCCTGGCCGAGCACAAATACTTGAATGGAACGCAGTTGCCCGAGGCTGACGGTGAGATCGAAATTGCGGAAGACCCGGCCGATCGCGGTGCGGAAGTATTCCTGCAGTTGCTGGTATTTCAACCCCGTCACCGAAAGACTTCCCACTTTCGGCAGGAAGACGTTGCCATCGCGGTCGACGACGAGTTTGCCGTTCAGATCAATCTGACCCCAGGCGCGGATCAGGACCTCATCGCCCGGTCCGATGAGGTAATCGTCGGTCACCGGAACGCGGTCCACGGGAGCGAAAGTTGTGGGCACGTGGTCGAACAGATTCTGTCCATAGATCGGCAGCCGGTGGCCGATCGAGCTGGCGACAAATTCTTGGAATTCGTTGGGCGGTGGCTCTGGAATCACTACCCTCCGGGAAGGGAAAAGGCGGTTCGAGTCGTTCTCATTATTTCTATTTGTATTTATCTCGCGATTGTCCCGTTTGTTATTACCATTATTATTTTGGTCGACGAGATTCACATTGGGATGGGACTGAGTGGTTCTTTCATTGCGAAGCGTGTCGGGCATCGCGTCGCCGCCATTCCATGAAGAAGACGGCCCCGCCGCGCAGTCCTGATCCGCGCATTGGTATTGGCTGTCTCCGCTTTCCGGCGTGCTGGGAGCAGTTTGCGCCCAACCCGCAGCCGGCAAAGCGAGCGCGCCGAACAGAGCTGCAAGCGCCCAAGCCGGAGCGGCAGTCAGCAATTTTTCGCGGCTCTTTTTTCCGGAATTCATCTTTTCTGCACTCATGCTTGTGTGCCGACGCTCAATGATCAATGCCTGGAACCGGGCGCGAAGCCGATTTCAAGCGAAGCTGTTACGTTGTTTCTCACCCCTGAGAACAAAAGGGGAAAATGCCCGATGCGCTCAAATTGCAGGAAACTCCGAAAATAGACGCCGGTGCGCAGTGCCGCTTCATGCGTGGCCCGGTAATCTTGCCACCTACCGCCACCCGGAATGAAGTCTGTATCCACTTCGCTGTTCTTGGCAGTGAATTCCAGAGTTTGGCGTGGAGAAATCCAGAACCTGGTCCAGGCCTGAATCGTCTTTCCTTCACGCCCGACGGTGTTTCCCACCAGATTTCCGTTATTGGTGTACCCGTCGCGATAACTGTTGTTCCAGTAGTTCAGGTGACCATGGGCGTCGTCTCCCTGCCCCGGACAATCCGATGATGTCCACTCCGCATGCAAGTCCCATTTGTTCAGGAACGGTAAGCGGACCACGTAAATTCCCGGCCGCACCACGGACCGGCTCAGAGCTCGAAAGGGAATCGGGTCATCGTCAGATTCCAATTCGGTGTAGAGGACGAAGCGGTTCTTCGCATAAGGTACATTCCAGGTCCAGTCGACCGAAGTATGCGAATCGCCGGGCACACTTCCCTCTTTCGTATCCACGCGTCCGAAGTAACTCTCGAAGAAGAGGCGGGTATTCAAGGGGTCGAAGACACCGCCGATGGTGGTGGTGCGGGCGTAAGAAAATTCGAACGACTGGAAGGGTTTCACGCTGATCTTTTGCCCAAAAATGAACGGACGTCCGGAATACGGATGGCCTTTCTCGCGGCCCATGAACGATTCCAGACGCATCGGCCCGAGCCGCCCTAAGAAGGAAGGCAGTTCCATGGGCTGGGCCTGCGTCAGGCGGACCATATAAAAGGGATCGGCGTTGTCGCTCAAAATCAGCGAGCCGCCCGGACCCGGCCCCCACGAGAGGCTTTGCTTGCCAAACGACAACTGCCAGCTGTCGAGATTGAAGCCTAGGTAGCTATCCATCATTGCGACGCGGTTGATGCCGGCGAGACCCTCGGCTGGACTGAGCGGCACCTCATCGCGCTCGGCAATCACCTCGCGGACCGCATCGCTCAGGGCTGGCGCACCCGGCGCATGTTGAAACTCGCCGCTGAAGTGCAGAAACACACGTCCGGAAGTGAAGTCGGTGGCAAAGCCGGAGATGAGATTCGTTCCCCGGCGGAACGGGCGCCCATAGTCGTAGGCGTAGGTTTGGCCGAAGTGGTAGCCGTCGGTCAGCACGGCGCCGCTGGCGCTGGTCACGCGCACATACGACCGGGGCGGCGCCGCCGAGCGGTTGGCGCCGCCCATCTCGAGTTCCGCCTCCCGGTGAAACTCCTTCGACAGAGCGAGCACCAGCGTCCGTGCCTGTTCGTCGGTCGCGGATGAATTCCCGGCAGACAACGCATCGTTCAGCTCATCGCTGGCTTTGGAGACGAGCCGCGCGCATTCGCTTCGCGCCCACGGCTTGGTTCCTTCGAACGCGTCGTGGAGATAGCCGAGCGCTTCGAGTCGTTCGATGGCGGGATAGACCCAACTGTCGAGGGGCACGTACGGCGACCCCATGCTCGCGGTCGACAAGTCTTCGCCGGTTTGAAAAATCTCGCGGAACGACTGCCAGTCCGAGCCGCGCATTTCGGTTCTGTGAAATTCCGTGGCCGCATGGCGCGAATAGATGTTTTCGGAAATCATGTAACCCGCCACGCTGCCCACGAGCACGTCCGATGGGAAGTGCTGCGCCGACCTTACGCGGGAGAAACTTACCAGGGCCGCGAGGCCATAGGTTGCGATCTTGGTGAGCGGCCCCGGATATTCATGCGCAATCACGCCGGCGATCGACCACGCTGCCGCCGCATGCTCGGAGGGAAAGGACGTGCCGCCCGTCTGGAAGAAGGGACCGCTGCCGTCGCCCTGCAAGGGACGCTGGCGCCGCAGCGAGTATTTCAGCGCCTCCGCCATGATTAGGCTGCTGACCGCCGATTCGCCCGCCAGAAATCCTGCCTCTCGCCAGTGCTCGCCGTCGGCGGCACCGCGCCGGGCATAACTCAGCAGCCACATTCCACCCGCCGCGCCGGCCAGCGCGCCCAACCCCGCCGTCGAAATTGTTTTGTAATGCTCCATGGTCGCGGGCGCATTCGACTGCGACTTGTTGAAAGAAGCGTCGGTGGCGAACAACGCAGCGCTCAGGCCCGCCAGCGGGAGAATCCAGTCGGCGTCGGCCAAACGAATCCTCGCCGGGGCGGTCCATATTTCTTTCTGATCGCCCAGGAACCTCCCGGGCAACCCCCCTTCTTTTCGCGTGCCCGGCGAGGCTTCCGTTGCCGCGTTGGCGGTCGGGATCGAGTCCCTCGAAGCAGAAGACGCTGGTTCGGCCGGTGTGCTCGCCGCGATGGAAGGTTCTGCCGCCCGCTCTTGTCCCGCAGATACGCGGATACCGGCGCCGAACAGCAGCGCGGTTCCGAGAATTCCGGCTGGGAGTCGAAAAGTCATATTTTGGAATGTCGTTCGTGGCATGTCGGCTCAGGGAATCGCAACCGCCGCCAGTGCAGCCGAGTAGGCGATCTGCGGCCCGCCAAATCGTCTTCAAAGTGCTGCTAACGAATTCTGTCGGACGGCCAGAATGTATTCAGAGGGCTTCGACGTCGGCTTCATCGACCTCAAGCATTACCGAGCGCATGATCAGATCGACCGAGAGCACCAGCCGGAAACGTTCTTTGCGGCGGATCATGATTCCCTCCGCCCCCACCAGCGGACCACGCTTGACTCGGACTCTTCTGCCTTGGCAGAGGTAGGGGTGAGGTTGCGGCCGCAGGCCCGCGCCCAGACCCGATTCGAGGGCGCGAATCTCGGAATCTGGGATCACGGCGGGCTGGCCCTGAAAGGTGACAAACTGCAGCACCCCGGGAGCGCGCAGAACCCCCAACCGGTCTCCCAGCTTGAGCTTCACAAAGACGTAGCCGGGAAACAGGGCCATGTCCAATTCCTTGCGGCGATCCTTCCAGCGGCGCACACTGCGGTACACGGGAAGAAAATGATTCACTCCCTCATATTCAAGATGACGGGTGACTAGCTTTTCGTAACGCGGACGAACCGAAACCGCGTACCAGTGCTCGACCAGCGCAGCCGCACACCTGGAAACCGAAGGTCCCCTTGGAATGACGCTGCCTGACGCGGCAAGCTTTGAAAGTGCGTTTTCCATCACGGCTCCGCCCCCGAAGTACAGCTCCGCCATTCCAGTTACATGTGTCAAACCACTGCAAGCTGCTTACAACAATGTCGTTACGCCATACTAACTACACATTACTACCTAAGTATTACTAACCACTAAGTACTAACTCCGGAAAGTCCCGATCAGGGACGGGCGCTCGCGCAGGGCGCGCAGAATTCCAACTTCCGAACTCTCCAGGGGCGCCGAGCGCACATCCACAATCGCCCAATAAACAGTGCCGCGATTCTCTTCCGGCGCCAGCGCAAGAATCCGCATCTGCGGATATCGGCCCAGCAAAAACCCGCATTGGGCGGTTCGCTTCTCGGCCTCATCGAGTGCCAGAATCAGCACGTCAGGCTGAGACTCTTCGATGACCGCAGTCAATTCATTTTCGTTGTGCACTTCTCCGACAATATTGATATCGGGTTGGTCGGCAATCGTGGCCAGCACGAGTTCTCTCATCAATCGCGGCTGGTTTGCGACCAGGACTCGTATGCGTTTCAAGTGCTCACATCCTTATCTGTAACTTCATATCGCGTGGCAGCGCCAGGAACAAGTCTCAATGTCGGCCCAACATATCCTGCCAATACGTCTGTTGCAGGTACTAATTGAGTACCAACGATGCTCGGGGGTGACGCTGCACAGCTGAGCGATAGCTGCCTCGGCCTCTTATATAACGATAGGTAACATGGAACAAGGAACGGATGGACGTGGGTAAGCCGAAAGCGGATTGCGATCACTAATGTTTGCGGATGCTACTGCTATGATTGGGTTGCTTCTGTAATCTGGCAGCGTTCGATCAACGCCATCCGATCGTGGACATCTGCCTTTCGGAAAATGCGGTGAAAGTGGTTCTTGACGGTACGTTCCGAAAGGCTGAGCCGTGCGCCGATCTCCTTGTTCGTCAGCCCGAGGCCGACAAGTGCGACCAGTTGTTGTTCCCGGCGGCTGAGTCCTTGGGGATGGAAAGCAACGACTTCGGGAGTGACTGCGAGTTGCTCCGCGGCGCACTGGAAAATCGCCCGGGAAAAACAGGATGGGCAAACCGCTTCGCCAGAGCCAACCGCCCGGACGACGTTGACGATATCCAAAGCCGATGCGTCCTTAAGCACATATCCCATTACACCGCCGCGTACGGCACGGAAGAACGCGGCCTCGTCGCGTTCCATTCCAATCATCACGATTTTCGCCGCCGGCAGAACGCGACGGATATTGGCCACCAGACGGGGACCATTGAAAGCCAGGTTGGGCGAGTCGAGCAACACTACTTCCGCGTGGCTGGTGACGATTTGATCGAGAACGGATGGCGCAAACGCAAGCGCGCCGACTACCGCCACGTCAACTCGCTTGGACAGAATGCGAACCAGAGCTTCGCGCAGCAGGCGATTTTCTGTCAAAAGGAAAACATGCGTCCGCCGGACAGACACGACTTGTGACATCCACGACTCCTTCAGTGTGTGCCACGGAGCCCAAGGTGTGAGAAGTGGTCTCGACCTTCCTCAGACACCATATTGAGGATCGCCTTTGCCATAAGTGGCGAGGGACTTAACTCGATAGCCGTGATCGCTTGCGCGTTTGCGCCAAGCTGTTCTGCCAATCTAATCGACTTGGTCGAGGTCGGCTGTGATCAGGGAACGTAGGATTTGTGACGAAATATGGACTCTAAAGGAGATATACAGAAGAAGCATACGGCAACCACTATCGGCATAGCGCAAACGGATGATGACCTGAAGCCGGCGACCGACGCATGGGTCGCAACGGACCAAGGCTCTGGCGTGTGCCACGTAATCGTTCAGACGCGGCGCTTGTTACTTTGTCCACGCCGCGCGAGGAACTGAAAAAGGGCGGTACCCAAAATCGCTCGGGTTGCGGGATAGACCTTTTTATAGCGTTTGCTCACAGCGAGACGCGTGTCAGCCGAGCGTCTGCGAAGCACATGTCGAAAAGGGCAACTCAACAGCGCACAAATTCACCAGAATCAAGGCCTAAGGCAACGGCGAAATCGATGTCTCCCGTGTCTCGATACTCCTCTGGAAAATGTACTTGGTACGCAATGGCCCCGATGATTACAAATTCTGCCGGGTGCCCAAGACAATGAGGGTGTCGTCTCACTCGTACCCTTGGGATTATTCTGACTCCGTCACCAAGCGTCGCGATAACCCCATCGAAGAGAACATCGTGGACAAGATGGGGACATTTCTATTGTGGTATCACAGCCAAACTTATTGTCTTGACACTGGATGTATCCAAGAGTTATATATGTTCCCAATATCGCGCAGATAACTGGGGGGTTTGCGTGCGACCGATATTGTTTCGGTCTGGAGTGACATGCGGGGCTCGGTTTCCTCTTTTCTTCTCGTCGCCTTTTCAATTGCGTCTCTCCTCGTTCTGCTAATCCATAACTGGCAATTGGGCGGCCCGGTTCAGTTGCTAACAAGGCTCGTGGGCGAAGTTAGTTCGCCAAGGCTCGCGACCGCGCGCATGTTTCACACCGCGACGCTGCTGAACAACGGCAGCGTGCTTATAGCCGGCGGCGTGGATGGTTTTCGTTACCACCCCCTTATCAGTGCGGAAGTCTATAATTCCGCGACGGCTGAATTCCAGGCAGCGGGCAGATTGAACACTCTGCGCATCTTTGACACGGCGACGCTGCTGACTGACGGTAGGGTACTTGTTACAGGCGGCTGCGATAGCCATTGGAACGGAATTGCCAGCGCGGAGCTCTTTGATCCCACCTCTGAAAACTTCACGCCTACCGGCAGCCTCAAGACCGGGCGCTGCGGGCACACAGCAACGCTGCTGAAGAACAAAGAAGTGCTGATCGTGGGAGGAAGAAGCGATTCCTCCGGCGGCGCTATCACCGACGCCGCTGCGGAAGCCGAGCTTTATAACCCGACGACCGGGGCCTTCATCCCAGGCGTCAGTTTGAAGACCGGACGCGATGCACACACGGCAACATTGCTGAAAAGCGGCCAAGTGCTGATCGTCGGAGGCATCGACGGCAGCGGCCGGACCCTCGGCAGCGCAGAGCTTTATGACCCCGCGACGGGGGCGTTCGTCCCGACCGGCAGCCTGAAGACCGAACGTGCCGCACATACTGCGACGCTCCTGAATGACGGCACGGTTCTGATCGCGGGAGGCTATGATAACAGCGCCAACGCCGTCGCCAGCGCCGAACTGTACGACGCAAAGACAGGAACTTTCAGAACGACTGGCAGGGTGAAGACACCCCGCTACGATGCTACTGCCACGCTGCTGAACAATGGATCGGTTCTGATCGCGGGAGGCCAGGATAACGGCGGCAATTCGCTCGCCAGCATGGAGCTTTACGACCCTGCGACGGGGAACTTCACGGTCATCGGTAGCATGACCAGCGCGCGGCAAAGCTTCACCGCGACGCGGTTAAATGACGGCCAAGTCTTGATTGTGGCTGGGATGAGCTTCAATGGCCAGGTCTTGGCAAGCGTGGAATTGCACCACCCGATCCCATGAACCGCGGCCGAGTCAAGTCCCCTAGTCCCGCGATGATGCCAGCGAAAACATTCAGCGGCAGGGGGAAGAAAAGTGGATACGAGTCAGTGACCGCAACCAACTCTCCCGATGGTGCCTCTCTTCCCAATGTTGACCAGGTTCCATGAACTGACGGGACGCAGGCTCGAAGTGAGCTTTTTTGCACAGACTTCATAATCTCCGAAATGAGAAAGTTTTTGTGAAAACCATCTGCGCACGAGACATAGCTTTCAGTACGTTTCGTCTATTTGGGCGTAAGGTAGTGATAGACAGGTTGCCCTGGGGATTGGCTAGAGGATCGGAAGTTTGCCATGGCTGACCCGGTTAAATTAGGGAGTTTTGTAAGTCTTAGAAATCTGAGATTGCCCTCGGCGTGGCTAGCCTATGGCTCCGCAATCGTTCTAACAGCAATCGTCCTGCCTATTCGGTTTGTTTTTGGCCTGTCCCCGGATCAGGGGTCCGCGCTGACTTTTTTCCTTCTTCCCATTGTTCTGAGCGCCTATCTCGGTGGACTTGGTCCGGGGCTTTTGGCGACGTTTTTGTCGGGAGGACTCGCGGATTATTTCCTGTTTCCACCTTTCCATACCGTTTATGTTGCATCGAGGCTGCACTTTCTTCAATTAGGCGCTCTTCTTGTGGCTGGGATCGTAGTTAGCGTGCTCACGGACAGCCTCCGCCGTTCTGTGGATCGCGCGAACCTCAGCGAATCGCTCCTGGCGGGCGTCGTCTCATCCGCGATGGACGCGATTATTACCGTGAATCAACAGCAGCACATCGTTCAGTTCAACTCTGCCGCAGAAAAGGTATTCGGTTGCAGCGCCGACGACGCGATTGGTAACCACATCGACCGTTTCATCCCCGAGAGATACCGTACCGCTCACACGCTTCACATCCGCGACTTCGGACGAACTCAGGAGACCCGACGCAGAGCGGGCGCACTGGGCAGGCTCACGGCGATCCGTTCCGATGGCGAAGAGTTTCCAATTGAAGCTTCCATTTCCCAAACCGTTGTCTCCGGCCAGCCCCACTTTACCGTCATCCTTCGAGATATTACCGAGCAGAAGCGGGCAGAGGATGCGCGACAGCGCAGCGAAGCTGACTTCCGCATACTGTTCGAGCAAGCGGCAGATGGAATCTTCATAGCCGACGCACAAGGGCATTATCTCGACGTCAACCTCTCAGGCGCGCGAATGCTCGGCTACTCACACGACGAGATTTGCCACCTCACGATTGCGGATGTGATCGCTGCGGAGGAGATCCCGAAGCTACCGGGCGCGGTTGCTCGCTTGGCAACCGGCAATGTAGAGCGCAGCGACTGGCGCTTCCGGCGAAAAGACGGATCGTTTTTCGACGGCGAAGTGATTGGTACGAAACTGCCGGACGGACGCTTGCAAGCTTTCTTGCGCGACGTCACCGAGCGTAAGCGGGCTGAGGCTGCACTGGCGGCTTCGGAAGGTCAGTTAAGTTCGATCGTAAACAATGCCCCTTACGCCATCTATCGGACCGTTGTGGGAGGAGGAGGCAGGTTTGTTTTCGTGAATCCAGCGATGGTCAGTATGCTGGGCTACAGTTCAGCCGAGGAGGTGTTGGCGCTCAACATTGAAAGAGATGTTTACAAGTCAACTGCGGACCGCACTAATGTCATTACATCGATGCGATCGCAAGGAGCATATACAAACCTGGAACTCCACTGGCGAAAGAAGAATGGACAGGAGCTGATAATTAGTTCCACCGGACGATTGATGCGTTCAGAAGACGGCTGCGAATATTTTGAAAGCATTGCGGAGGACGTCACTGAACGCCACTCGCTCGAACGACAACTTCTGCAAGCTCAGAAGATGGAGGCTGTTGGCCGTTTGGCGGGCGGCATATCGCACGACTTCAATAACATACTGGGCGTTATCACCGGTTATTGCGAGATTGCTAACGATGTACTGCCCCCTGACCATCCCGTATCGAACCATCTTGCTCAGATAAAAACCGCAGCTATGCGCGCCGTCAACCTCACACGGCAACTTCTCGTGTTCAGCCGGAAGCAAGTTGTGTTTCCCAAGGTCGTTGATCTCAATGCGGTCGTACTCAACCTGGCCAAAATGCTACGGCTAGTGATTGGAGAGGACATCATTCTTTCGTTCAAGCCGGGAGCCCCGCTCGGTTGCATCCGAGCGGACGTGGGACAGATCGAGCAAGTATTGATGAATCTCGTAGTAAATGCCCGGGACGCCATGCCTGACGGGGGTCGAATTACCATTGAGACTCGCGATGCGGAACTGGACGGGAGTTACCAGGCGCAGCACGACGCTTCGATTCCGCTCGGGCCGTATGTGATGTTGTCTGTGAGTGACTCGGGCTGCGGAATGAATGAAGAAACAAAATCGCACGTTTTCGAACCGTTCTTCACGACGAAGGACCCGGGCAAAGGAACCGGCTTGGGCCTTTCCACTGTATACGGGATTGTTAAGCAAAGCGGCGGCTTCATCTGGATCTACAGCGAGCCTGGAACAGGAGCGACGTTCAAGGTTTATTTTCCTTGTGTTGAAGGGCTGGCGGACAAGATCGACAAATCCAGCGAACCAGAGACCTTCGGAGGATCAGAGACGATCTTGCTGGCCGAAGACGATCCAGCGCTCCGCAGCCTTTCACGGGAACTTCTGAGCGCGGTTGGCTACAAAATATTAGAGGCCGAGTCCCCGGAACAAGCAATCGAAACCGCTCGGGACAAAAGCAGGCCCATTCACTTGCTGTTGACCGACGTGATTATGCCTGGCATGGGCGGCGTGGAATTATCAGAAAGGCTCAAAACATTGCGACCGGGCCTAAAGGTCATCTTCATGTCTGGTTACTCAGGAGACGCATTGGGAAAGAAGATCGCACTGGTACCTGACATGGTATTGATTGAGAAGCCGTTTTCTCGCTCTTCCCTGCTCACTGCCGTCCACAAGGCCCTGCGCGCGCAGACCTTGTAATCGCCAAGAGATCGGACATCCGACAAAAGTCTTCCGCCCAAAATCTTCCACAAGACAAGGCGCGATGGCTAGACGGGTGTACGAACGAGTCATTGGGCCGTAAAACTCCATTGACAAGAGATCTGCTGCGTGTGAAAGGATCACTGCTTTTGAAAAGGCTGTTGTGCTAGAGTGGTTTTCCCGTTGAGGGGCGGGCCTCGATGCAGGATCGGAATCAGTGGATGGATTTGTGTGCCCAAGCGGCACTAGAGCAAGACCCGGACAGTTTTTTCTACCTAAAAGAGAGAATCATTGCGCTCGTAATTGAAAAAGAAGCGCATCTGAAGACCATGTATCCCCGACCTCCGTTGGCTCGTCTGGAAAACTCTTAAGCAACTCGCTCGTGATTGTCCGCACGCTTACAGGCAATTTCCCTGTGCCAACCTCCGGCAAGAACAAGCCAGGCGACAATTCGGCGTTTATTTCCGCAATCGCTAAATACAGACGACCGGACTCACCGCGCCGGCTTGCCCGAACATCGACTAGTCGTGCGTTGTCAACCCAAGGCGTTGGAATCACTCGACTGGGCACCGCACACCACCTCCAGTGTTCTCTTTAAAACCGAGAATTCGAAGGGCTTTTCCAGGAAAACTGTACGCGGAGGATGGGAGCAAAGACCTTCCGTAACGTTCGCTGGTAGAAGTCCCGAGACAAAGACTACTGGGAGGTCCGGCAGGATCGACCGAGCACGTCGCGCTAATTCCCACCCTCCTCCCTCTGGCATGATGAGATCGAGAATTAAAACGCAAAGGCAGCTCTTGAGTTCCAAGGCCGAGCGGTAGCCCTGTTCTCCCGTCGCCGCTCCAACAACCCGATAACCCAAGCCGCCCAGATACCCAGACACAGCCTTTCGAAATTGGTGGTCGTCATCGACGACGAGTACCACTGCATTCGGATTGGAAGCGGGAGATTTGACCTTCAGAGCTAATTGCCTGCAGTTTGGAACAACGTTCTGTTGCGTTCGCTTTAGACACAGCATCGAAGAAGCGCTGCAACATAACACACATTCCTGAACGGACGATAAGCCCCCACTAGTTGGGGAGCTGCAGGGGGACGGGTATGTATTGGAAGAGTAGGATCCAAAGCACCGGGCGATTCGTACGTGCCGTCACATGCTCATGTGATCTACGTCACAGTTTACCAGCTTTTTTCAAAAGAATCGGGAGAAACGTCCGCTCGAATCTACTGTGGTTCACGGTCTGCCGAATCAGTTATCCGTATTAGTCGGCAACTGCGATCTTCTTGCGGGACAGAGGGCGGGGGATTCAATACTGGTGAAGCAAGTGCTCTAGTCAGCGATATAGCCAAATCAATGGCTAAGGAACTCGTTCAACTCCAGCACGATATCGCCCGTTTGCGACAATAAATCGCATGGAGTTATCTTTTATTGGAGAAGCTGCAAAAGAGCCACGGGCCGGGTATCAAATGAAAAGCAGTGAAAGTCGCCGACCACTCCGGACGCTAAGCTCCCGCTCCTGCCTTTGCCTCGGTAAGCATTTGGTAGATGGTGGCGCGCGATATCCCCAATATCGCAGCTGCCTGAGATTTGTTCCCACTCACGTGTTCCAATACCCGCATCACGTGACGCCTCTGAATCTCGTGCAGGGACAGCAAGGTTTCGTCCTGCCCGGGGGTACCCCCCGACTGACTGCGTACCGGCTCCGGCAGATCGTTGATATCAATCACCGGGCCGTCGACCATCATGCAAGCATTGCCAATGACGTTCTCAAGCTGGCGGACGTTGCCAGGCCATGAGAACTGGGCCATGCGACTTTGCGCCCGGCGCGTCATCCCTCTCACCGGTTTTTTGTATTCATTGGCGAATTTTTCCAGGAAATACCTTTGCAAGAGCGGCATATCCTCTCGCCTGTCCATCAACCGAGGCAGGGAAATCTCCACCATCGCCAGTCGGTAATATAGGTCTTCCCGGAACTTCCCTTCCGCCACCAACGAAGGAAGATGGCGATTGGTAGCGGCCACCACCCGAACGTCCACCGTCTTCACGACTGGCGAGCCAATCCGCTGTATTTCGTTGTTCTGTAAAACGCGCAGCAACTTGGCTTGAGCCGATAAAGGCAACTCCCCAACTTCGTCCAAGAACACGGTTCCGCGGTTTGCAAACTCAAACAAACCAACCTTCTCTTGATAGGCACCCGTAAACGCGCCCCGAGTGTAGCCGAAAAGCTCACTCTCAACTAATGTTTCTGCGATGGCCGAACAGTTGCAAATGCAAAATGGCCCCGCAGCGACCGGACTGAGCCGTTGCAGAGCGCGAGCAACCAGTTCCTTCCCGCTCCCCGTAGGTCCGGTCAACAGGACGTTTCGGAAATGAGGTGCGACCCTGCGAATTTTGGCGAAGACATCCAGCATCAGGGGACTGCGCCCAACGATTCCCTCAAATTGGCAAGCGTTGAGGACTTCGTGATCCAGTTCGTGAGTTCTGCGCCGCTCTTCCGCCTCTGCCAGCAGCACCGCGATTCGCCGCCGCAGTTTTTCTACACTCAGCGGCTTATTGAGATAGTCACTGGCGCCTTTTTGAATCGCTTCGACGGCAGATTCGGTGGAGTAATGGGCCGTCATCAGTATCACTTCGGCTCCTGGATCGGCCGCTATGATCCACTCCAGCATGTCAAATCCACGAATGCCCGGCATCACCAAATCGAGCAGAACCATCTGGGGGCGAGTGCGTTTGAATGTCTCGAGTCCAACATGAGGATCGCTCGCCGTGAGAATCTCAATTCCTAAACCGGACAGCGCGTCCTTGACGAGATCCAGGCTTTGAACCTGGTCGTCGATTGCCAACAGCCTTGGAACTGCAGATTCGGTCACTGGTTTACCGTTAGTCGATCAAGACAAATGGGGATGTCCTTGATCGTTAAGTCACAGCCAGGAGTGTATTACGATAGGCTACCGATGTCGACTTACCTTTGTCACTTGCGGTCATAATGTCGGCAATTAAAAGGTGTGGCCAGACGGAAAGTGCTCGGCCAGTTCCTGACGTCGCTACTAGCAGCCCTTGACTCGCCGCATGTGCCACTGGGCATCGGCACGTGTTTACGAACGGGTCAGGCAGGTGCGGCGTGACGCGTTTAAGGGGAACGTACAAACCGGGATTAAATCGACTCAGCGTGTCGAGATCATAACTCAACCAATGGCTTCTTGATTCGACACTTGCATTTCAACCAGCTATACAGAACTTCGAGATCGGCAGGCGGAATACGTGAAAATTCGCAGCCCACCGTGCCGTACTGTCTCGTCCATTGCACGCGGGCTTCAATCTGGATCGGAACATCAGTATCGGGCAGCAGCAGCGAGAACGACAAGAGATCTCCCCTGAGGAGGGACTCGCTAGTGCTGAGTCCGACGCCGCCATCTCCGATGTTCGTGACAGTTACAGGTAGAGCGCGACCGTACTGATCGATCGCTGTCAATGAGTTCGTCAGGGGATATCTGGTATGTTTGCGATACTCCAGCAACATCCGCGAATACACTTGCTTAAGTGTTTTGGCACCGGATTCACTCGTTACCGGTTTGCGCAGCGTGAAACAAGTGCCGGCTGCGGGGTGATTCGCAAAGTCAGAAACAACCAAAACGGAAGGTTTGCGCCATTTCCGTGAGCCGTTAATGTGCTCCAATAACTCCGCGGACTTTTCCTCACAATCAACGATAAGCAGATCGGACGTATCTTCCGAAAGATGGTTCTTCGCTTGTCTGGCGTTCGCGCAAATATTCATGCAGAAGGACAAATCAACCAGTAGCCTACTCATAATTTTCACAACGACTGGATCCTGCGAAACGAGCAGGCACTCAAATCTCATATCCGTAGTCATAGTTGAGACTCTTGCAGCCAAGTTGGCTTACTGGCGACAATCCTCGGTCGACACACTCTATCTTGCTTGAGAATCTCGTCTCCAGCCTGATGTGGGCTGAAAATCTTGCCACAACAGAGTCGAGCACCTTGATTGCCATCTATTTTATTTTCTCAGGCACTCGTCTAAGGTCAAACCGGTTCTTTGGAACATCTGGCGGATACCCCTTTCACTGCCACAACTTACCGACAGCGCCATGTAAATGAGGCCGTTGCGGTGACGCAATGACAGAGGTTCTCTTGATTGTTCGGATAGTTGTTCATGATGCATACATTCGTCCAGAATTCATACGGAAGGCCCGCCTTGCACCAAAGCAACATCCATCTCAAGTGGGTCACTCTCAGTAATTTGGAGCAAGGAGGCCAGTTTGGCGTTACACATGCCCAATCGGAAGTGGGTGTTTTATGAATGAACAAGTCCGACTGGACGGTCTCCTCTTTAGCAATGACGCCCATGTACTTGACGTTATGAGCCAAGTGCTGACCAGTTTTGCAATCGAGACTCAAGTATGCACGGAGCTGGGGTGGGCGCTCGATGCGGTCGCTCACCGCCGGCTGGACACCGTGGTTGTCGATTGGAATGGCGTCGATCCGACTCCCATCGTCCGCGGAGCCCGTAAATCATCGCCGAACAGTAACTCGACCATCGTGGCTATGGTCGATTCCAGCTCGGAAACGCACGCCCTTCTGGTCGGTGCGAACTTCATGATTCACAAGCCTGTAGACCTGGAACACGCCCGGCGTTGCATGCGCGCCGCCTATGGAACCATGTTGCAGCAGCGCCGCCGCGCCGCACGCGTCTCGGTTGACATCCCCGTGACTGCCAGAATCTTAGGGCTGGAACAACACCGGGCCCGGATCAGTGATATCAGCGTCGGTGGATTGGCTCTTCAGTTCGACCAACCGCAAGTTGTAGGTCGCGAAGTTTCGTTGGTTTTCACGCTCCCGGGCGCGAAAGGTCTGATTCACGTCACGGGTACGATCGTAAATGCCAACACAACAGGGCGAGCCGGAATCCGCTTTTCGTTCGCTCCCGAGGAGGAACTTGGCATGCTAGAAAGCTGGCTGGCTGCCGAATTGGCTAAGTTAGAAACTGCCGAGATGCCGACGACCTAGAATCATAAACGCCAAATGCCTTAGACGGATTATAGGCACCGGCATCGGGCCATCCGCGATGATAACAATCTATGCTTGACGCGATGGTGAACGTCAAGTGGTATGCGACGTTTTTCACGGTGCCGCTTCATTAAGCCGACAAGCTGGCCCCCCTTGCCTCGCAGATCCCCGTCATCATACTGACACTGGGCTCTCCCAGAATAACGAGTTGAAGCTAAGAGAGGCTGGCACTGCAGCGCATTTGGAAAAATCATCGCTAACCTTGGACAATCGCCTGGATGCTCTAATTCAAGTCATCAATGGCGTACTGGGAACATCACGTAGTTAGAAAAATTCCCGTCAGCGTCGGTCACTTTACAAATGTTATTGGCTCATTTTTGGCGGATCCTATGGCGATCCGTGGCAGCAAACCTACGCTTGTCATTAGTGCAAGGGATGCATTCGCCCGCTGTTTAGTGGCACTCTTTGACTTGCCTTCCTCGCCAGGTCCCTGACCTTGCGGCCCATTGAACTGTTCAGATCCCATACAGCTGTCCATTCCCCAGACACATACTCTCCCGATGAAGCCATATTTTTCATGGCTTTACAACGGTTATTCGCTTGCGATTCCAATAACAGATTAGGGATGTGCCGGTTGCCACCTCTCCCCATGGGGGCGCCGAATTGCAAAACTTAAAGACCTCAGACGTAGCCCGGACCCCGGAAAAAGGAGCAGCAATGAAATCCGCAATCAGTTCCCTTCTTAAACGTGCCGCTCTGGCCGCAACCATGAGTGGCTTGCTGCTCTCCTCCCATTCTGCCCTATCGGGGACCATGCCGCCAGCAACGCTCCCCCATCAAGTTCAAAGAGGTTATGGCAAGCTCCCCTTGGCTTTTGAGGCCAATAAGGGCCAGACAGACGCGCGAGTACAATTCCTCTCTCGCGGCACCGGATATTCTGTGTTTCTCACCTCAGGAGGGATGGTTTTGCAGTTGCGTCCCACGGACTCAATTACTCCCCCAACGGATACGTCTTCTGCAAAGCCAGGCGCGATTGCCTCGAAAGGCCTCGGGGCGAACAAGACAGTACCCGGCAAACCTGCTGATACAACCATGTTCTTCAACTTGGTCGGTGCTGCTTCAAGTCCGGCAGCGGTCGGGGAGGATCCGCTCCCGACGAAGGTCAACTATTTCATCGGGAACGATCCTAAGAAATGGAGAACAAACGTACGGACCTACGCCAAAGTCCGGTATCAGAATGTCTATCGCGGAATCGACCTGGTGTACTACGGTAGTAATCGGCAGGTCGAATATGATTTTGTCCTCGCACCCGGCGCGGACGCGAACCAAATCCAGTTCTCTGTCACGGGGGCGGATTCGCTGAATGTCGACGCACAGGGCAATCTCGTCCTTACAAAGGGGACAAATCAGCTTCATTTTCAGGCGCCGAACATTTATCAGGAAGTTGCAGGCTTCCGTCTCAAGGTGGTCGGCAGCTATTCCCTGAAAGACAGCACGCACGTCGGATTCACGGTAGCTCCCCATGACAGCTCGAAGACACTCGTGATCGATCCCGTCCTCGTATACTCAACATTTCTGGGCGGTCGCGGCGACGACCAGGCGAATGCCATTGTGGTGGATTCGATTGGCAATGCCTACGTGACTGGAACGACGGACTCCCCCGACTTCCCCCTGGCAAACCTTGGAGGCTTCAATCCCGATCAGACGCGCATGTTCGTCACGAAGTTGGACGTGAGCGGCTCTACTCTGCTGTATGCGGACTACTTTGGGGGCACGAGCGGAGACGATTACCCTTACTCCATTGCCGTAGATTCAAACGGTAATGCGTACGTCACGGGCTTGGCGTATTCGTCAGATTTTTCAGTACTCAATGCTTACCAGCCGAACCTGGCCGGATATGCGAACGCTTTTCTGACAAAATTCTCGGCAGACGGTTCGTCACTCGTGTACTCGACTTTTCTCGGCGGCAGCAATTTTGACTTCGCTCAAGCACTCGCCGTTGACAGCGCCGGAGAAGCAACAATCGCCGGTTATGCCACATCCACCAATTTCCCGTTAGCGAACGCTTTCCAGTCATCGATCGCGCCCGACGAAAACAATATCTGGGGGGTATACAGCTTTTTTTCCCGATTTTCAGCAGACGGCTCTTCTCTCATTTACTCCTCATATCTAGCTGGCAACCTCGACGCCCAGTTTTGCTACGGCGACGGATGCGGCCCCTACTCAGATATCACAGGCCTCGGCCTGGACGGCTCCGGCAATCTCTACATCGCCGGCAATACCAATACCTTCAACTTTCCGATAACGCCGGGCGCTTACATGACCACGAATCCTGGCTCCAACAATAACTACGAGCCTTTTGTTTCCAAGTTTGATACTTCAGGTGGAATTGTGTATTCCAGCTATTTCGGCGGAAACGGTTACGCCCAAGCCTCCGCCATCGCCGTGGATTCCAATGGAGGCGCCTACATTACCGGCTACGACCAGGGAAATGATAACTTCCCGATCACGGCTACGACCATCTGCAATCCCAACACGCAAAGTTGCAGCGGAATGTTCGTCACAAAATTCGATTCTGCGGGAGCAACTCTCGTTTATTCCACTTACCTTGGTCAAAATAACAACAGCTCCGGAGTTTCCATTCAGGTTGATGCAAGCGGCGATGCTTATGTGATCGGGAGTGACGGCTCCTCGGGACAATACGCGCCCGTCAATCCGATCGAAGGCTACATCGGCGGCCAGGACATTTTGCTGATGGAAATCGACCCTCTGGCCAGCACCCAGCTTTTTGCAACGTATTTGGGAGGTGGAGTGTATGACGATCCTGCCGGTCTAGCGCTCGATAGCAACGGAGCCATCTATGTGACGGGCGGCACTCAGTCTCAATTTTTCCCTGTAACCCAATCCGCGTTCCAGAGTTCATGGGGCGGAGAGACCGATGCCTTCATTCTTAAGATTGGTCCCGCCAATGCTCCAGCCGTCACCATCGCGCCTTCGTTGCTGCAGTTTTCTACCATGAACGTAGGAGTAACCAGTTCGCCGCTCTCTACCATTCTGCGCAACATGGGAACTGCAGCGCTGACGATCACGAGCAAGACTGTCGCCGGCGATTTTGCCGAAACCGACGATTGCGGAACCAGCGTTGCCCCTGGTTCTTTCTGTACCTTCTCCGTGACATTCACACCCACCGAGCCCGGCTCACGCTTCGGGAGCATTCTGCTGGGCGACGATGCCGACGGTTCTCCGCACTTCATCAACCTGGTCGGCGACGGCTCCGCGCCCATCGTTACGGTGAGCCCGCAGAGCCTCACTTTCTCCAGTGTGCCTGTCGGACAAACCAGCCCGGCACAAACTGTCACATTGTTGAACACCGGGAATGCCACCCTGGACATCAGCAGCATCACGACAAGTGCCAACTTCGCTGAGACGAACAATTGCTCTCCGGCTCTCGCAATTGGAACCAGTTGCCAGATTCAGGTCACTGTCACACCCCCAGCAGGAGGCCTGGTGACTGGAACCTTGACGCTGACCGATAACGCTCCCGGCGGGATGCAAACACTGCCTCTGTCGGGCAGCGGCTATGTCACCACCGCCACTTTCACTCCGTCAGCCCTCACCTTCGGCGTGACCGCGGTCGGGTCGATAAGCAGCCCCCAAGTCGTGACCGTCACCAATACAGGAAATTCGGCGATGATTGTCTCCGGCGTGACCGCCTCAACCCAATTTGCTGCCACCACGAATTGCTCAACCGTGCCTCCGAGCGGCACCTGCAGCATCTCAGTGAGCTTCGCCCCAACGGCCGCTGGCGCGCAGAGCGGAAATCTCACCATTAATGACAACGCTCAGGGCAATCCCCACTCGGTAGCAGTCAGCGGCACCGGGATAGCCGGAGTCGCCAGCATCAGCCCGTCCAGTCTGACCTTCGCTGCCGCTACCGTCGGCACAACCAGCACACCACAGACGATAACCGTCTCCAACACCGGCAACGGTCCGTTGACCTTCAGCGGAGTCCAGCCCACAGGCGATTTCGCAATCGTCAACAACAACTGCAATTCGGTCGCGGCCAGCGCGACTTGTACTCTTCAAGTCACGTTCACTGCAACCGCTTCGGGCACGCGTACAGGGACGGTCACCTTCACCGATTCGGCGGCGAATAGTCCCCAGTTCGTGAACTTGACTGGATCCGGCATCGACTTCAGCATGCCAGCGTCCGGAGGTTCGGCCACAATCATGCCAGGATCCACCGCGACCTATACGCTGTCGATCGCTTCCGTGGGCGGCACTTTCTCAAGTCAAGTGAATCTTGCCTGCGAGGGTGTCCCGGCATTCTCCGTCTGCACAGCCAACCCAACTTCAGTGGATCCTGGAGCCGGAAGCGCGTCGATCACCGTGACGATCAAAACAACGGGAACTACCGCCATGCTCTCGGATCATCCAGGCGTTGCGCCACGTCCAATGTTCGCCTCGTGGACTCTGACAACCGGTTTCGGACTGTTCGGCACGTTCCTGCTAGGAACTGGAGGAAAACGAAAGCGAATGGGCATCCTTCTCCTTGCGATCGTAATGATTGCCGGGCTGCTCGTCTGCGTCGGATGCGGTACGATCAGCGGTTCTCAAACTCAAACTGGCACGTCTACACCCGCAGGTACCTACACGGTTCTCGTAATCGGCACTTCTGGCAGTGTGCAACACTTCAGCTCACTGACCTTAGTTGTGCAATAGGTGAGTGTCATTGCAGTCGCCCCGGGTGAACTATGACCAATAAAACGACCAAATCGATCACAACCGCAAGCCTTAGTCTTTCAACGCAGTGAATCATAAGCCTTTCCAAACCCGCGTTAGTGAAACCGCTCAGCGCAGGCGGCAAGTGGAAGGCCGCGAGTGGTGGCTTTGGGGCTTTGCGGTCGCTGTCACGCTGGTTCTTACTCTCGGCATACTCTCCTTAACCTTCCCTGGTTTCCATTTACCCACCGACACCATTTACACCCTGACGTTGAACGAGTGGGTTCGCGGATTGGTCGCGTTAGTCCTGCTGTTCGACGTCTATACGATCTATCAGCAGCTGCTGCTTCAACGTGTGCGTCGCGAACTGGCGGAAAAGGACAAGGTTTTTCAGCTGATCACCGAAAACGCCGCGGACATGATCGCGGTGGTCGATAAGGACGGGCACCGCCGCTACAACAGCCCCGCGTATCAGAAAATACTCGGATATAGCTCTGACGAATTGGCGTCAACCTCTTCGATCGAACAGGTTCACCCTGACGATCGCGAGCGTGTCCAGCAAGCCGGCGAGAAGGCTCGAGTCACCGGCAGAGGGGAACGGCTCGAATATCGTATTCGGCACAAGGATGGATCATGGCGTGTCATCGAATCCACGTCCAGTGCGATCCGTGGCAGAAGTGGAGAGAACGAGGGGCTGGTGATCGTCAACCGGGACATCACCGACCGCAAGCGGGCAGAGGATCTGCTGGTCCACAACGCTTTTCATGATGCGCTGACAAACCTTCCCAATCGGGTGCTTTTTGTCGACCGCCTGGAGCGGGCTACCGCGGTTTCGCGGCGCCACACTGACTTCAAGTTTGCGGTCTTGTTTATCGATATCGACGGATTCAAGATCATCAACGATAGCCTCGGGCACAGCGCCGGGGATGCCCTCCTGATCCAGATTGCAGGCCGACTGACCGCTTGCTTACGCCGTCTTGACATGGTCTCGCGTTCACAACCACCCGAGAACGCCGAGTCTGCCGCGGGCGATAGCACGCTGGCTCGACCTGGCGGCGACGAATTTGCGGTGCTTACTGAGGAACTCCGCGACCCGAGTGACGCCATCCGTGTGGCCGAGCGCATTCAAGAGAAATTAGCCGTGCCCTTCACGGTGGATGGTCACGAGATCGTCGTCACCGCCAGCATCGGAACCGCTTTTAGCCGCGGCGCCAAGACTGAGGCCGCAGATGTTTTGCGCGACGCTGAAATCGCCATGTACCGCGCCAAGCAAACCGGAAAGGCTCACTGCGAAATATTTGACGACGCCATGCACGCCGGAGCCCGCCAGCGTTTGCAACTCGAGAACGATCTCCGCAAGGCTCTCGAACTCGGCGAGTTCCGCGTCTTCTACCAACCGATTGTGTCCTTGCTCTCCGGGCAGATCGTGGGATTCGAGGCATTGACTCGCTGGCAACGTCCGCAAGGGATCGTTATGCCGGGTGAATTTATCAGCGTTGCTGATGAAACCGGCATCATTTTATCGATAAACCGTCAGATGATGTTCGAAGTCTGCCAACAGCTCCGCGCATGGCAACAGCTTTTTCCGGGCGACCCGCCGCTCAGGGTTAGCCTGAACATCAGTCCCAAACAGTTCCTTCAATCCGACCTTGCAGCCCAGATCGGCCAGATTTTCAAACAGACAGGTGTGGACCCTCGCGATGTGAATCTGGAGATCACCGAGACAATTGCGATGGCTGACGCGGAACGATCTATGGCTGTGCTTTCGGAGCTGAAGTTGCTCGGGGTGCGTCTGGACATCGACGATTTTGGTACCGGCTATTCTTCGCTCAGCCGTCTGCAGCGTTTCTCTGTCGACACTTTGAAGATCGATCGCGCTTTTGTATCCGGGATGGACAGCGATATCGAGACCCAGGAAATCGTCCGCACCATCGTGATGCTCGCCCACAATCTCGGTCTTAGCGTCGTTGCCGAGGGCGTCGAAACACAGAAGCAGCTCAATATACTCCAGAATATCGGATGCGAGCTGGCACAAGGCTACTTGTTCTCTAAACCCGTCGAGCCGAAAACGATCTTAGGATTACTGACAACTGATCGGGCGACAAAGTCTCTCCATGCCTCATCAGCCACGGCGGGATCGACTATCGCATAGCTCCTGACGTGACTCATTCTCAGCGGCGAGTTGATCAGCAACACACTGGCTGTCGGAGCCAGGTGTGTGGGACTTGTGTTTGAGGCACTGCAAAGCACCCCAAGGGTGGAATCATTACTTGTCGAGCGGATTCGTAGGCCCCAAAGTTGGCGCTGTTCTCGCCTCCATATGCATTTACTCCCTTTCACCCTAGGTAGTCGCGTTCGGTTTCTTTTGGAACTCTGCGCAGGGGGCAAGCATGAGACCCAAGGAAGCGGCAAAGAAACGTAGCGAATTCGATACTAAGACATTTCTCTCAACCATCAAAGGCGGTAGAAAGATCGAAGCGCGTCCGTACCCTTCCAATCCTCAAAGTGGATGCAGCACTTCGGGTACAGATCTTGCACCGCCTGCACAAACTCAGGACAAAACTGTCGAGATCCGTGGGAGACGGGCGCTTGCGCCGGAATCCGAGATAGAGCGGATCGGCGAGCAGTTTCTCGTTATCGGTGCCACAGTCGAGCAGCAGTGGCAATAAGCCTTCTGGCGGAACCGCCGCGCATGCTGTGTAGAGCTGCCGCTTGCCGATGGGAATACCCATGCCGTTCGCGCCGAGATCGCCCAAGCCGAGGATACGCCCGCCGGTACTTACGCAAATGAAGCGAACGTCCTTGATTGGCCAATGCGAGAGCACCTCTTTTACCTTGCCGCGCTGTTCGATGGAAAGATAAATGCCGTTGGGTTTGCGATAGATGTGTCCGAACTCAAGGCATGCCGTACCGACGGTCGGGTCATAGACAATGGGCAGAAAGCGGACCGGATCGGTCGAAAGCACCTTGAAAGAGCGTCTGATTGTCGTCCGCCAGTTGAGAGAGATAGATATATCGTTCAAGATCGTTGGGCTTCTTGCTCAACTGCATGAGGCAGCGCTTGACTTGCGTATCCAGGGTTTCGACTGCCGGTGGCAACAATCCAGTGAGCCCGCGGTCGTCACGTTCCTGTTGAGTGAACGCGGTGGACTCGTTTGTATCGTCATGGTTCTTCAACCTCCCTGCATTCGGGGTGCAACTTACCAAACATCTGTTTCGCGAAGAAACTACCAAACAAACAGGCGAGCACCCGACCCGGCGGAACACACCCGGCCAGTTTGGGTCTCAGGATCGCGAACTGGAATCTCCTCATCGATTTCCGCGTTCGGGAGAGCTGGCCGTGGCGCGCTGATCTTTTCTATCTCTAAGGCACCGTGGCAGTTCATAATCTCGGCGGCTTGGTCCGCGTTCTTGCCGGTGCCGGTTGCGAAAACTATGACGCCTCCACGACGCACGCCTTGGACGTACGCTTCCGCATCCCCTTCGACGACCCCGAACGCCGTCAGATCCCGAAGCAAATCGACCTCGAAATCGGCGTGTGGAGTACTCATGAGGCCGCTGCCAGGCATTTCGACTGGCTCTCCCAAAACACGGACGTCCTTCTGGAGGAAACCTCTCGCCGTAAGATCGCGAACGACCCCGTCGGCCGATCCTGAATTCTCAAACAGACCTACTGCAGTCTTTGCCATATTGCCTTGCCCCCTTTGCCGCTTTTGATAGCGTCGCCGAACATCGTTGGCATTACTGATCAGAATTGCTCAGCCAATCCTGGGCATGAGGTTCGAGACTTGATTTTGGTGCACACCGCTGTATGCCCTTTATGAAATCCGCCCAACCATGCGTCCTGACGATCAATGGCGGTTCTTCGAGCATCAAGTTTGCCCTGTTTGAAGCGAGTGATCCATTAGTTCAGACACTAGAAGGAAAGATCGAGGGCGTGGGATTAGCGAAGGGAAGATTCACGGTAATAGGTCTTTCCCGGGCCGAGAACTTCGCCCGGCCCGCGGCTGTACCGGACCATTCGACCGCAGTGAGCCTGCTGATGGATTGGATTCAGGAACGAATGGAACTCAGTCCGTTGACTGCGGTGGGGCATCGCGTGGTGTATGGTGGACCGAAGTACTGGGAGCCGCAGCGAATTACTCCGGAAATGATTGAGGAGTTGCGCCAGCTCAGTCCGTTTGATCCCGACCATTTGCCGGAAGAGATCCTTCTGACGGCAGCCTTTCATCGCCGCTTTCCGAATCTGACTCAAATCGCATGCTTCGACACAGCGTTTCATCACGATATGCCGCGCGTGGCGCGTCTGCTCCCGATCCCACTTCGATATGACGCCAGAGGGGTTCGACGGTATGGTTTTCACGGTCTGTCATATGCATATCTGATGCAAGAACTCGGGCGCATTGCGGGTACGAAGGCGGCGAAGGGGCGCGTCATCCTGGCTCATCTGGGAAGCGGCGCTAGCCTGGCAGCAGTTCTGGACGGGCAAAGCATTGACACGACGATGGCCTTCACGCCCGCAGCAGGTCTGGTCATGGGCACTCGCTCCGGCGACGTTGATCCTGGGCTGGTCTCTTTTCTGGCGCGCAGCGAGAAGATGACGCCAGAGCAATTTGACCGGATGACGAACCACGAATCTGGACTGCTCGGAGTCTCGGAAACCAGTTCAGATATGCGGGACCTACTCGCGCGGGAAAACGAAGATATCCGGGCGAAGGAAGCGGTAGCGCTGTTTTGTTATCAGGCGAAAAAGTGGATTGGAGCATATGCCGCTGCCTTAGGTGGATTGGACACGTTGGTGTTTGCCGGAGGCATCGGAGAAAACGCGCCGCCCGTACGCGCGCGGATTTGCGAGGGACTGGGCTTTCTGGGCATTGAAATAGACGAGTCGCGCAACCTGGCGGCTGCCGCACTAATTTCGACGGACGCCAGCCGGGCTACCGTTCGCGTCATTCACACTGATGAAGACCTGATGATTGCGAAGTCCGTCTGTCACATTCTCGGACTTGGCAGGAACGAGAGGAACTGAAACATGCAAACAAATACCGCGAAACTCCCGACTGCAAATGCAGAGACTCTTACTCCCGAACTGCTATGGAAGATGGACGCCTATTGGCGTGCCGCAAATTACCTGGCAGTCGGACAAATCTATCTCTATGACAATCCGTTGCTACGCGAACCGCTGAAGCTCTCGCATGTGAAGCCACTTGTGGTCGGACACTGGGGAACAGTTCCGGGGCAGAACTTCATCTACGTGCATTTGAACCGGGTCATTAAAGAGTATGACCTCAACATGATCTACATCGCAGGTCCTGGGCACGGCGGCGCGGCTCTGGTGGGCAATACATATCTCGAAGGCACCTACAGCGAGGTTTATCCGAACATCAGCGAAGATGAGGCCGGTCTCAAAAAGCTGTTCAAGCAATTCTCATTCCCAGGGGGAATCTCCAGTCATGTTTCGCCCGAGACGCCCGGGTCGATCCACGAGGGCGGCGAACTCGGATACTCGCTCAGTCATGCCTTCGGCGCCGCGTTCGACAATCCCACGCTGATCGTTGCCTGCATCGTAGGGGACGGCGAAGCCGAAACTGGGCCGCTGGCAACTGCATGGCAATCGAACAAGTTTCTCGATCCTATTACTGACGGCGTGGTGCTTCCGATTCTGCACCTCAACGGTTACAAGATCAGCAATCCGACAGTCCTCGCGCGCATGGAACACGAGGAACTGGATCAATTCCTGCGCGGCTGTGGTTGGACGCCTTACTTCGTCGAAGGCCACGAGCCTGGCCTTATGCATGAAGCCATGGCTAAGACTCTGGACAGAGCTATTGAGGACATACGAAACATTCAGAGCAACGCGCGGAGCCACAACGACACGACGCGACCGCGCTGGCCCATGATCGTCCTCAAGTCCCCCAAGGGGTGGACCGGGCCAGAAGTAGTCGATGGCCTCCAGATCGAAGGAACATTCCGGTCGCATCAAGTCCCGATCCTCGTCGATCCCGCACATCCAGAGCACGTCGCGCAACTCGAGAGTTGGATGAAGAGCTACCGCCCGGAAGAATTGTTCGATGAGAGCGGCAGGTTCAAAGCAGAATTGGCGGAACTCGCACCGAAGGGGGATCGGCGCATGGGCGCCAATCCGCACGCTAACGGGGGAATCCTACTGCGTGACTTGCGCATGCCGGGCTTCCGTGATCATGCGGTGCCGGTGACCGCTCCGGGAGCTATTGAGGTGCAAGATACGCAAGTGCTGGGCAGATTTCTCCGCGATGTCGCAAAGCTCAATCAGGAACAGCGAAATTTCCGGATTTTTGGTCCTGATGAAACGGTGTCAAATCTGTTAGGCGCGGTCTTTGAAGTGACGGATCGGCAGTGGGACGCCAGGCGGCAAACCGACGACGAATTCCTTGCCCCCGCAGGGCGCGTGCTTGACTCGATGCTCAGCGAGCATCAGTGCGAGGGGTGGCTGGAAGGCTATCTGCTCACCGGGCGGCACGGGCTATTCAACAGTTACGAAGCTTTCATCCGGATCATCGACTCCATGTTCAGCCAGCATGCCAAGTGGCTGAAGGTAACTCTACAACTGCCGTGGCGGCGCAAAATCGCGTCCCTGAACTACCTGCTGGCGTCCCACGTCTGGCAGCAGGATCACAATGGCTTCACACACCAGGATCCCGGCTTCATCGACCACGTCGTCAACAAAAAAGCCAGCATCGCGCGCGTTTATCTCCCGCCCGACGCCAACTGCTTATTGTCAGTTATCGATCACTGCCTGCGCAGCCGGCACTACGTCAATGTTGTGAT